>LNFM01002208.1_pt1 | contig 41333 bp, 33 predicted proteins | sample 596031 | NCBI WGS metagenome assembly LNFM01 (sample SAMN04254537, study PRJNA301005) | activated carbon metagenome | isolation source: dual media filters at the Ann Arbor, Michigan drinking water treatment plant | place: USA: Ann Arbor
GAGCTGGCCCGGGTCGCGCTCCAAGAGAAGGCCGAGCAGCTCGCGCTCACGTCGAAGTACAAGTCCGAGTTCCTCGCCAACATGTCGCATGAGCCTCCGGTGGAATCGAGTTCGGCGCCGCACGAGATCTGCTGGCGACCGAGACCGATGCGGTCGCGAGCGCTGTCGCGACCTCTGGGCAGCGGGTGATCGCAGAGCACGTCCAAGCCTCGGGCGACCTCACGCTCGCCGCGGCACGGGCCGCGGGTCTCGGGGCCTATGCCTGCTTCCCGCTGGTCGCCCAGGGGCGGCTCCTCGGCACGCTGTCGTACGGCACCCGCCTTCGACCGGCGTTCGAAGCGGACGAGGTCGCGGTGATGCAGGTGGTGTGCGATCAGGTGGCGGTCGCTCTCGAGCGCGCCAGACTCATCGCCGAACTCTCGCTGCGCAACCGCGAGTTCGCCGAGGCCGACCGAATGAAGGACGAGTTCCTCGCGATGCTCGCCCACGAGCTGCGCAACCCGATGGCGCCCATCCTCAATGCGGTCGAGGTGTTGCGAATGCCCGGAGTCCCGCCGCCGGCCACCGTTCGGGCGCTCGACGCCGTCGACCGCCAGGCCCGGCACATGGTTCGGTTGCTCGACGACCTGCTCGACGTCTCGCGCATCAAGAGCGGAAAGATCGCGCTGACCCGAGCACCCGTGACGCTCGCGTCGATCGTCAGCCATGCGGTGCAGGCCTGCGCGCCGCTCATGGGGCAGGGTGAGCACCGGTTCGAGTCGAGGCTCCCAGTGGGTGAGATCACACTTCACGCCGACGCCACACGGCTGTGCCAGGTGTTCGCGAACCTGCTCGAGAACGCGGCCAAGTACTCGCCCCCGCGGACCACGATCGCCCTCGTTGCGGACGTCGAGGGTGACGAGGTGGTCATTCGCGTCTGCGACGAAGGATTTGGGCTCGAGCGGGGCCTGCTCGAGCACGTGTTCGGCCTGTTCGTGCAGTCGCACCGCACGGCCGATCGCACCCAGGGTGGCCTCGGCATCGGGCTCACCGTGGTCAGGAGTCTGGTCGAGCTGCACGGGGGCTCGGTGAGCGCGTCCAGTGCGGGCCTCGGCAGGGGCAGCGAGTTCGTCGTGCGCTTGCCGTTCGCAGCGGAGGCCCAGGTGTTGCAACCTCCGCCGCAAGCTCCGGCGCCCACCGTCGAGCGGCCCAAGCCCCGTCGCGTGCTGGTGGTCGAGGACAACGAAGACATCAGCATGACGATGAGGGACCTCCTCGAGTACTGGGGCCACGAGGTCACGCTCGCGGGTGACGGGCCCAGCGGCGTCGAGGCGGTGTTGTCGCAGGAGCCGGACATCGCCTTCATCGACATCGGGCTGCCCGGCCTCGACGGCTACCAGGTCGCCGCCTCGCTGCGCTCGCGCGCACCGGAATCGAAGACACGCCTCGTCGCGCTCACCGGATACGGCCGCCCCGAAGATCGTCAGCGGGCGCTCGCCGCGGGCTTCGACCAGCACGTGGTCAAGCCCGTGACGTCGGAGGAGCTGCGCGCGCTCGTCGAGGCCAGCGAAGTGCCGAACTAGCGCTTAGCTTTGGCGTTGGCGTTGGCGTTGGCGTCCGCGTCCGCCGAGCAGCGCGAGGCCGAGCAGCGCGACTCCTCCCGCGACGTCACGGCGATCCGCCGCGCACCCGCAGCCACCACCATCGCCGTCGCCCGAGGCGCCCGCGCCCGAGCTGGTGTCCCCATCCGAGCTCGCCGAGCCGTCCGCAGAGACGCCCGACACACCACCGCTCGACGCACCGCCGCTGCCGTCCGCGGATCCCGAGTCCGCCGAGCCGCCGTCGTCCGAGCCCCCCGAGCCGCTCGTGTCCGCGCCGCCCGTGGTCTCGCCGCCGCCGCCCTCCCAGTACTCGCCGCACGCCGGATCGATCGCCGCGCCGCCGCGGTGCGCCAGCGCCAGCGCATACGCCCCCGCGCCGAAGCCCAGCATCGGGGTGTTGAACGCGTACGTGCCCGTGTCGCGATCGTACGTCTCGGCGGTCATGCCGAAGTTCGCGAGCGTCTGCGCGGTAATCCACAACAGCAGCGCATCGCTCCGTGCCGCGTCGCCGCCGTCGCGGAACGCGATCGCCCCGCGCAGGTCCGTGACCACCCACTCGACCGCGTCGTAGACGCTGCCCCACGGGCTCAGATCCTCGGCGCCGCCGTGATCGGCCTGATCGTCGTTGCGCGACCACCCGACCTCGCTCGCCGGCGTCAGCAGATGCGCGTCGAGGCCCGCGAGCGTCGCGGTCGCGATCTCCCCCTGCGGATCGAACAGCCCCATCGCGATCGCGTCGACGACCGCGGCGTCGTAGTACCCCGATCCGGTGCCGAGCTCCTCGAGGTTCGACGCCAGCGCGCGCTCGCCGTCGACCAACCGCACGGCGATCGCGTCGCGCAACGCGAGCCCCGCGGCGCGGTAGGTCGCCGCGCGACGAGCGTCGCCGAGCTGCTCGGCCAGCTCGGCCGCGTCGCACAGGCCGCGCGCCGCGGTGATGTTGGTGTACGTCCAGTGCCGCTCGCGCCCGTTCCAGTGCGTCTCCCAGATCGACGAGTCGGGGCGCAGCAAGCCGGTGTCCGGCTCGACCAGCGCGATGATCGGATCGGCGACGCGCGTCGCGACGTCCTCCCAGTGATCCTCGGCGAACGCGACATCCCCGGTCACGTCGACGTAGTGCCCCAACGCCCACAGGAACAGCCCGAAACCGTCGAACTCGAGGTTGGGCCCGAAGTCGTTGAAGTCGGTCTCCTCGACGCCGAAGCCGAGGTAGCGCACCAGCGAGATGAGGTACGGCGGCATCGCGTACGCGGCCAGCTCGTTCCAGTCGGCGAAGCGCCCGGACTCGGCCTGCAGGTAGAACGACAGGCCGTCGCGGGCCTCGGTCGCCATGCCGAGCGTCGCCATCGCCGAGACCGCGTAGGCGCCGTCGCGGATCCACGCGTACGTCCAGTTGCCCGGCGGCAGGCTGGCAAGCACCGCCCCGTGACCGCGGTGCTCGACGACCGCAGGCAAGGTCGCGGGTGCGTCGAGCGACGGCAGACGCGTGCGCCGTGGGACGCCGTCCTGGTCGAACCACTCGCGCAGGTACGTCTCGGTCTCGCGGACCTGACCCATGCGCAGCATCGCCGCGGACTGCCGCAGCGCCTGGGCCTCGTAGGCGTCGAGGTCCGCGGGCACGGTGAGCCCGCCGTGGAACTGCGCCCACAGGGCCCGCTCGTCGTCGAAGATCTCCGCGGCGCTGCGGCCCGCGACCCAGTCGTCGATCCACCCCTGCGCGAGCGGGGCCGCGAACGGATCGCCCCAGTGATCGACGACGACGCCGACCCACGCCTCCTCGCCGGGCGAGAGATCGCCGAGGTCGAACTGCCACGCACCGACGGCGTCGTCGGTGCCACCGGTGGGGTTGTCGCCGAGGTCATCACCGGCCTGCACCTGCGCGTAGGGGTTCTGCCCCGGCGCCGCGCCGAAGTGCGCCACGGGCCCGAGGGCGTGCGCGACCACGACGCCCGCGAACCCGCGCTCGTGGAAGTACTCGCCGCCGCCCTCGCTGACGTGCTCGAGGGTCTCGTTCTGCGCCGACAGATCGCCGCCCACCTCCCACGCCGTCGCCGGGCGCCCATTGCCGACGTGGAGGTTGTGCAGCGAGAACGCCTGCACGTCGCTCGCGGCCTGGTCGCCGTCGTTGCGGACGCGCAGCAGCATCACGAACCCCGCGTGGGGGAAGTCGAACGGCGCGAACGCATACGTCGTCGCCGACAGATCGCCCCACTGCTGCGCCATCGCGACGATGCCGGTGCCCAGCGCGGCGTCGTCGTCGGGACCGACATAGCCGCTGGCGTCGAGATCGATCGGCGCGTCGGGCAGCCACGTCGATCCGGCCGGCCCGCGCAGCCCGAAGTACGCGTCGAAGAGCACGTCGCGCGTGTGCACCGTGGCGAAGCCGCCGCCGTCCCAGATCTCGTTGCCGTCGGCGTCGAGCTCGAACTCCTCGGCCGAGTAGAGGTGCTCGCGGAACTGCTGGATCCGCCGGGCGCCGTCGGCGAGCGACACGACGATCGCCCCGTGCCCGTTGCTGCTCGGCAACTCGAACCGGGTCTGCGTCACCGGCACCTGGGCCGAGGCCGAGCCGCCGAGCACCAGCGACGACACCAAAGACGACGACAACACGAGGATGGACCCGGCCCGACGACGCATCGGGCCGGACCTTAGCACTAGAACTGGGAGAAGAAGGCCCACGTCTGGTCGGCCCAGTCGGCCGGCCACGCGTGGCCCAGGCCCTCGTACTCGCACGACACCAGCGGCTCGGCGCAGCCCTCGAACGTGATGCACGGCGCGGGTTCGACCGGGACCTGGGTGTCGGAGCAGCCGTGCTCGGTGCGGTAGAACTCGAGGGTCTGGGCGAACATCTCGGGCGGGTACGCGTCGTTGGTGGCGTACGTCATGCGCACCGCGGGCCGCTCGGTGTCCAGGCAATCGAACGGGTAGAACTCGGGGCCCGACGCCGGCGCGATCGCCCGCACGACGTCGCCGCGGCAGCACGCGAGCGACTCGCACATGTCCCCGCCCCAGCTGAAGCCGGCCGCGAAGATGCGCCCCGGATCGAGGCAGTACTCGTCGGCGAGCGTCGCCCTCATCTGATCGAAGAACTCCATGTCGTATTCGCCGCAGGTCCCGTTCCAGCCGACGCCGAAGTCCATGTACTGCAGGCCGTCGGGGAAGACGAAGACGGCCTGGTCCTGGGCGCCGGGCACGTTCTGCAGGCCCATCGACTGGATGCCCTGGCCGGTGCCGCCGTTGCCGTGGAAGACGAACACCAGGGCCAGCGGCGCGTCGGGATCGATCGCCGCCGGCGCGTCGACGATGAACGTCCGATCGACGCCCTGGATCATCATCGAGCGCATGCTCTCGCCGGTGGCCGCGGCCTGGTTGCCGCAGCCGGGGCTCAGCGTGCCGCCGCCGGTGGTGTCGTCCGCGGTGTCGTCCGAGGTGCCCTCGGCCGTGCCGTCGGCGGTGGGATCGGTCGACGAGACCGAGGTCGACACCGTGGTGCTCGGGCCGCCGCTGCTGTCGTCGACCGCCGCGGTCGCCGACAACCCGGTGACGCCCGTCACCGAGCTCGCGGTCGTCGTGCCGCTGCCTTCGCTGGCGTTGTCGGGGTCGTCCTCGGCGGCACCGCACGCGGCGGCACCGCACGCGGCGGCGAGGAGGACCAGGGTTCGGGGCAGGAGCATGCGTGTGAAGGTCATGTGATCCGTCCGGCGTCGTGTTCGAGGGCGAGCCCGACGAAGCTCGACATGAGGTAGGCGAAGGTCTCTTCGTCGGCGTTCCACACCCGCGGCGCGCCGATGTGCTCGTGGCAGACGACCCCGACCATCTCGCCGCCGACCCAGATCGGCACGTCGAGCATCGACTCGATCTGCAGCGGCAAGAGGTAGCCCTCGGCGAAGCTCGCCGTTCGCGGGTCGCGGACGGCGTCGTGCGCCGCGATGGTGCGCTCGGTCGCGAGGGCTTCGAAGTACGCCGGGAAGTCCGACGCGAACAGCTCGGTCCCGGCGCTGTGCCGCCGATCGACCCGCTCGAACAGGTCGACGCAGCGGATCCGCTGCGGCCCCGAGTGCAACAGCCACACGCTGACCCGGTGCACGCGCAGCGTCTCGGCGGCGGTCTCGTCCACGCGGCGGATGGTCTCGGTCGGGTTGCGCAGCAGCAGGTCGCGCTGCGTGAGCAGATCGAGGTGCGCGCGGATGTGCCGTCGCAGCTCGCCCACGACCTCGACGTCGGGCACGACCGGCGCCGCGGTCTTCGGCGGGGCGCGCCGGGCGAATTGATCGCGCAGGCGCGCGAGCGCCCGGTCGAGCCGCTCGAGCAGCTCGGGCGTGTCCTCCACCGACGCCGCCTCGGCGGACGTCACCGCGCACATCGAGGCGAGCCGCATCTTGCCCAGCACCCCCGCCAACCGCTCGGCCTCGCGAAACGCATCCGTGGCCCGGGAACCCATCGCAGAACAGTGTATCGGATGGCGGAGGTCCGGTCGCAACCGAGGCGCCGTTCCACGAAAGTCGCACGAAATCGTCGTGCCTCGCGTCACGGCCCGCACGCGCCCTGGCCCCTACACTGCCGCGATGCTCGAGGCCTCGCTGCACCGCATCTGGCTCGTCGTCCTGTTCGCGGCCTCCACCGGCTGCCTTTCGTCCCGCATCGAACACCTGCGCGAGCCCGGGGTCCTGCCCGTCTCCGCCCGCGCCGTCCCCCACGGCGAGCGCGTGGTCGTTCGGCCGTTCGTCGACGCGCGAGGGCCCGAATTCGGCCACGCGTACGCATCCGGCCTCATCCCGCTGGTGAACGTCGTGCACGCCGGGGGCCGCAACGAGTACCCCGACGCGTACGGTGGCTTCGGCGATCCACGGCGCGCTCGGACGCGCGTCGTCGGCGAGCTCGGGACGGAGGTGCCGTACCTGGTGGCGCGCGGGCTCGGCCCGGACGTCGTGGTCGACGACGACACCCCCGCGGGCCGCGACTACGTCGTCAGCGGGGCGATCCTGCAATCGACCTCGACGTGGCACGGCAGCTTCGTGCTCGGCATGGTCTCGGTGCTCGGCGTGCCGATGCAGTTCGTCCGCAACGAGATGCGCGTGCGCGTCGTCGTGCACCGCCGCGATCGCCCGGAGGCGCCGCTACTCTCGCGCGTCTACGGCTTCGATGCCCGACGCACCGGGGGGCTGTACTACGGCCATGGCGCCGAGCAGCGGCTTGCCCGCGCCGCCCTGCGCCACGTCGTCGACGCCGCCACCGCGGACATCGCCGCCGCGATCGCCCGCGATCGCGCGGGCTAGCTGCCTGCAGGCGCCCGGACGTGCGCCTCGGCGCATTGCCGAGCGCCGACGTTCCGTGATGTCGTCACCCCGATGTCCGAGCGCACCGATCTCGAAGCCGACCTGCAGCGCAAGCGCGAGGCCGCCGCCGCCAACCGTCCGAGCCGCGCCGAGGCCGAGGCCGCCGTCCGCACCCTCATCCGCTGGGCCGGCGACGATCCGGATCGCGAGGGCCTCCGCGGGACCCCCGATCGCGTCGTGCGATCCTACGAGGAGTTCTTCGCCGGCTACGAGGACGAGCCGATCGAGATCCTGAGCCGCACCTTCGAGGAGATCAGCGGCTACGACGAGGTCGTCGTGCTCAAGGACATCCCGTTCGAGAGTCACTGCGAGCACCACATGGTGCCGATCATCGGCCGTGCCCACGTCGGCTACCTGCCCGATCGCCGCGTGGTCGGCATCAGCAAGCTCGCGCGCGTCGTCGAGGTCTACGCCCGTCGGCTGCAGATCCAGGAGAAGATGACCGCCGAGATCGCGCAGACGATCCTCATCGCACTGCAGCCCAAGGGCGTCGCGGTGGTCATCGACGCGACGCACGAGTGCATGACCACCCGCGGGATCCACCGGCCCGGCGTCGGCATGGTGACCAGCCAGATGCTCGGGGTGTTCCGCGACGATCCCAGCACGCGCCGGGAGTTCCTCGCGCTCATCGGCCGGAACTATTGATCGCGGTCGCGGTCGCGGTCGCGATCGCGGTCGCGGGCGGCGAGCGCCGTTCGCAGCGGGGGCTCCAGCCGCGCGAACGCGACGCGCCGGTGCACCAGCACGCCGCCCTCGACGAGGACGTGCGGCGGATCCGGCTCGAACATCGCGGCGAGGCCCGGCGCGTCGCCGGGGGGCCAGCGCAGGCGACCCGGGATCTCGGACTCGGCGATCGCGATCACACCGTCCGGGGCCGCGAGGACCAGCGCGCAGCACAGCGCGGCCCGGACCTCGGGCATCGGCGCGGCCAGGAGGCCAGTCTGCGCCGCCAGCTCCGCGCACGCCGCCGTGACGCCGCCGGCACGCTCGGTGTAGCGCGCGGTGTGGACCCCCGGCGCACCACCGAGCGCCGCGACGGCCAGGCCCACGTCGTCACCGAGGGCCAACGCGCCGGTCGCCGCCGCAGCCCCGACCGCCTTGAGCTCGGCATTGGCCACGTAGCTCCCGCCGGTCTCGTCGGGCACGGCGAGCCCGATCGTCGCGGCGTCGACGAGCTCGATCGCCAGGGGCTCGAGGAGGGCGCGCAGCTCCGTGAGCTTCCCCGGGTTGTGCGTCGCGAGGACCAGGCGCATCCGTCGGCACGCTAGCAGCCGACGGCGCGGAGGCTTCGGAAATTCCGAGGTTCGCGATCGGTGCGCGCCTCGGCGCCCGATTCGTGCTACGCCACGGACGGTCGTGCACGGAGCGCCCCACCAGCGACGCCGAACCCCGTCGGGCTCGTGCGCCCACTGGGCGATGCGGCTGCTGCTCGCGGTGACCTTCGCGTTCGGCGTGGTGTGGTCGGCGGGCGGCAAGGTCCTCGAGTCCGAGGCCGAGTCCGGCACAGAGACCAGCGAGGGTGCAGAGCTCGATGCCCGCGCCGCCCGTCGCCGCGGCGGCGAGCGTCGATGGACCGCGAGCGGCCCGCCCGCGAGTCGGACCCTGACGTGGGTGTCGGCGACGCTGCGCGTGACGGCCCCGGACGTGACCCCGCCGCGACCGCGGTGGGCGAGGCCGCGGGCACGGCCGCGCGGCGAGATCGACGACCACGGCGCCGTCGGCTGAACCGACGCGCCCCGTGTGCCTCGCCGCCTCGGCGAGGCCGCCGCGCGTCTTCACCGTCGCGTCCGTCGTTCCGTCTCCGCGTGTGCTCGGTCCTCCATGCCCCATCGATCCCGTCCCCAAGTCCCAACGCCCGCATCCTCGGTCACCCCGCCGCGCTGCTCGATCGAAGGGCGGTGTCACCGATGAGCGATCACGCATCGATGTCGGCGTCGCGGCGCGCGGTGGCCGTCGATCTGTTCTCGCGCCACACGATCGGCCGCGATCTCAGCGCGGGGGTCGTGGTGTTCCTGGTCGCGCTCCCGCTGTGCCTGGGCATCGCGCTCGCCTCGGGTGCACCGCTGTTCTCGGGCATCGTCGCGGGGGTCGTCGGCGGCATCGTCGTGGGCGCCCTCAGCGGCTCGCACGTCAGCGTCAGCGGGCCGGCCGCCGGCCTCACCGCCGTAGTGCTGGCCCAGATCGCCGCGCTGAACAGCTTCACCGCGTTCCTCCTCGCGGTGGTGTTCGCCGGCGTCCTGCAGATCGGCCTCGGCCTGGCCAAGGGCGGTGTGCTCGCCGAGTTCGTCCCGACCAGCGTGGTCAAGGGACTGCTCGCGGCGATCGGCGTCATCCTCGTGCTCAAACAGATCCCGCACTTGCTCGGCCACGACGCCGACCCCGAGGGCGAGATGGCGTTCGATCAGCCCGACCGCGAGAACACGTTCACCGAGCTCGTGGCGATCGCGTCGGACCTCCACTGGGGCGCGGCCCTCGTCGGCCTGGTGTCGGTCGGCGTGCTGATGCTGTGGTCGCGGTGGAGCGTGCTGCGCGGATCGAGGGTCCCCGCGCCCCTGGCCATCGTGCTGCTCGGCCTCGGCCTCGGCCTGCTGCTCGAGCAGCTCGGTGGGCCGTGGGCGATCACCGAGAGCCACCTCGTGCAGGTGCCGATCCCCCGTGAGGTCGGCGGCGTCCTCGGCCTGCTGGAGTTCCCGGACTTCGCGGCGTGGACCAACCCGCGGGTGTACATCGCCGCGCTCACCATCGCGACCGTCGCTTCGCTCGAGACCTTGCTCAACCTCGAGGCCGCCGACAAGCTCGATCCGCAGCAGCGCAACTCGCCCGCGAGCCGCGAGCTGATGGCGCAGGGCGCAGGCAACATCGTGTGCGGGATGCTCGGCGGCATCCCCATCACCTCGGTGGTGATCCGCAGCTCCGTCAACGTGTACGCGAACGCAGCGACCAAGCTGTCGACGATCGTCCACGGGACGCTGCTCTTGGTGTCCGTCATGCTCCTGCCGCAGGTGCTCAACCGCATCCCGCTGTCGTGCCTCGCGGCGATCCTGATCGTCACCGGCGCACGGCTCGCGAGCCCGCGCCTGCTCCGGCAGATGCGGGAGCAGGGCCGGGATCAGCTGCTGCCCTTCCTCGCCACGGTGATCGCGATCGTCCTCACCGATCTGCTGCTCGGCCTGGCGCTGGGCATGGCGATCAGCCTGGCCTTCGTCCTCGCCCGCCACTCGAGCCGCCCCCTGCGTCGGATCTCGGAGCGCCACCTCGGCGGCGACGTCCTGCGCATCGAGATGCCGGTCCAGGTCACGTTCCTCAACAAGACGCTGCTCCAGCGCGCGCTCGACGACGTGCCCCGCGGCGGCCACGTGCTGCTCGACGCCGAGGGCAGCGACTACATCGATCCAGACGTGCTCGCGATGATCCGCGAGTATCGCGACGTCAAGGCCCCTGCGCGCGGCGTACTGCTGAGCATGAACGGCTTCCGCGACGACTACCGGCTCAAGGACCGCATCCAGTTCGTCGACTTCTCCACCCGCGAGCTGCAGGACCAGGTGTCGCCGAGGCAGGTCCTGCAGATCCTCCGCGAGGGCAACGCGCGCTTCCACGAGGGCCGCATGCTCAACCGCGACCTCGCCCGTCAGGTGGACGCCACCGCCCGCGGCCAGCACCCGCTGGCGGTGGTGCTGAGCTGCATCGACTCACGCACCCCGGCAGAGCTGGTCCTCGACATGGGCCTGGGCGACATCTTCAGCGTGCGCGTCGCCGGGAACGTCCTCAGCCCCAAGGTCCTGGGCAGCATGGAGTTCGGCTGCGCCGTGGCCGGGGCGCGCCTCATCCTCGTCATGGGCCACACCAAGTGCGGGGCGGTGACCGCCGCGGTCAACTTCGCTGGCGACCCCGACAGCGTCGCCGAGGTGACCGGGTGCGAACACCTGCACCACATCATCGACGACATCCAGGGCACGGTCGATCGCGAGGCGTGCGTGCATGCGACGACGCTCCCCGCCGACGCCAAGGCCAGGTTCGTCGACGACGTCGCGCGCCGCAACGTGCTCAGCGTCGTGCGGCGCATCCGTGACGAGAGCCACACGATCGCGGGGCTGCTCGAGCGTGGGCGGATCGCGGTCGTCGGGGTGCTCTACGACGTCAGCACCGGGCGCATGGAGTTCATGCTCGACGAGGCCCTGGGGCTCGAGCCCGCGGACGAGGCCGAGGCCGAGGCGGCGAAGCGGGCGGGCTAACCGCCGACGAGGATGAACGCGCCCCAGTAGTACGGGTGCTCGCGCGGCACCGAGGTCGGCGTCGACGGGGCGGGCGCCGCCACCTTCGAGTTGCCCTTGCGTCGCCCGCTCGGCGCCGGGGCGGCCGCTGCCGGGCTCTCGGCCGCGATCGCCGTGCCGTCGCGCACCGCGAGCTTGGCCCCGCGCAGCGCCGCCGACGTCGAGGCGCCCTCGTGCATGCGTCGATAGAACTCGACCATCAGCGCCTCGGTGGCGAGCGAGTCGACGCTCCACAACGACACCAGCACGGACCGGCTGCCGGCGATCATGAAGGCCCGGCTCATGCCGAGCACGCCCTCACCACTCGCCGAGTCGCCCGCACCGGTCTTGCAGGCCGACAGCACGGTGAGGCGCGCGCCGAGCTGCAGGCGGCTCGCCTCGGTCGCGGTGAGGAAGCCGTCCTCGCCCGGCTCGCCGGCGAGGACGAGCGCGGGCTCGTCGATCCCGGGCACGTCACGGCCCAGGATCCCGTGGGTCGCGAAGTGCACGATCCCGTAGCCGTCCAGCGGCGCGGCCTTGATCGTGGACTCGCGCGCGTCGGGCCCGAGCAGGAGCTGGTGCGCGCCCCCGAGGGTCCGCGCGATGGCCTCGACCTCGCGGCGCGTCTCCGGCAGCGGCGCGAAGTACCCCGCGCTCGCGGCCCGGGCCGCGGCGCGCGAGCCCTCGTCGGCGAGCGCGACCTCGGGGATCGCCCCGTACACCGGATCGGCGACGCCGAGCATGCCGGTGCCCGCGTGGCGGCGCTCGGGCGCCAGCAGGAACGCGAGCGACGGCATCACCTCGACCTCCATCCGCTCGACCAGCGGGTGGTAGCCGGCGGTGTCGAGGTCGAGGAGATCGAAGGGCACGGCGTTGAGCGCCCCGTCGGGTAGCACCACGATGCGGCGCTTGCCGTCGACGAGCGCGCGCACCGGCAACACCAGCGCGCGACCGAGGAGCGTGAGCGCCTCGTCGAGGGCACCCGCGTCGCTGCGCGGCGTCATGAGCCCCTCGGTGATCGCCTCGGTGACGAACGCGATTGTATCGGCATCGAGTGGGACGAACCGCACGGCGTGGGCCTCGCGGGTGACGGCGAGCAGCAGCACCTCGTCGTCCATCGCGACATAGTCGAGCAGCACGTCGTCGGGTCCGAGGCGCTTGCGCAGGCTCGCGAGCGAGTCGACCGTTCCCAGGCGTTGGCCGCTGCTCGCGAGCAGCTCGCCGAGCTGTCGGGCGCGGACCTGCTCGATCGCCGCGAGGGCGCCGACGAAATCCCGCTGCGCCGTCGGGCCCTGGGCCGCCGCGCTGCGCCGCGCCAACGTGCGCGCCAGCCCCCAGTAGCCCCGGCGCACCGACGTGCGGAAGAACGTCGTGCGCTGCTCGACCGGGAAGCTGTCGCGCCGCCGCTCGGCGCGCTCGATCGCCTGTCGATACAGGGCCTCGGCGTCGTCGAGCTCCAGGGCGTCCTCGAACGCCTCGCCGAGGCCGACGAGCTCGGCGATCTCCAACTCGCGGTCGGATCGCTTCGCGATCGCGATGCACCGCTTCGCCGCCGCGGCGGCGTCCTCCGCCTCGGTGCGTGCGGCGACGAACGCCGCGGCGCAGGCGAGATCGGCGCGGCGGAACTCGGAGACCTCGCCAGTCGCGGCCCGCTCGGCGATCTCGAGCAGGGCCTGGGCCACGCTCGCCTGGCCTGCGATCGCGAACACCTTGGCGCCATCCACGTAGACCCGGTACGTGTCGCCGTAGGATCGGCCCATGAGATCGTCGGTGCTGCGCACGCCGATGCGCTCGTACTGCGACCACAGCCGCGCGAGCTCGCCGACCTCGACGCGCCCGGTCGGGCTGTCGTGCGGCGAGGCGATGCTGAACATGCGCTCGCGCAGGACCTCGTATCGACCGCGCCAGTCGGCGCCGCCGAGGTTGTACAGGCCGCCCTTTCCGGCGCTCGCGTCGAGGTTGCCCGACGCGCCGAAGCTCTTGGGGAACGCGCGCTCGACGTCGAAGCTCACCGCCGCGAGGGCCTCGGCGCGGGCCCACGCGAGCTCCGACGCCGCGAGATCGCCCTTCGCCAGCTCGGCCCGCCACATCCGGATCGCCCCATCGTAGTCGTCGCCCGCGACCGCCGCGCCGCTCTCCCCGAGCAGGGCGGCGATCTTGCCCCGCCGCCCCGTGCGGTCGTAGAGCCGCGCGAGCTCGGCGGCAGCCGCCTTCGTGTCGCCGAGCTCGAGCGCCTCCTCGTAGTAGCGGTGGGCCTCGGCGTCGAGCTCGGGGTCGAAGCCCGAGGATTCCATCACGGCCGTGATCGCCCGGATCGCCATGATGCGATAGCGAAAGCGCGTGGCGGGGTCGCGGCTCACCGGCACGCGGACCAGCGAGCGCGCCGATCGCAGCGCACCATCGGCGCCATCGGGACCCCGGGCCATGCGCTTCTTCCACCGGTGCTCGCGCTTGGCCTCCTTGGTGAGCATCCGGTAGCAGCCGCCGGTGACGAGCACCGAGGCGAGCATCGACAGGCCGAGCCAGCGCGTGAACCACGTGTACATGGGGTGTCTCCTCGCGTGCGCGAGCGTTCAGAACCGGAGCGAGAGGCCGGTGGGGGCGATGCGGGCCTGCACGCGGCGACCGAGGTACTTCTCGGGGTGCCTGCGCATCTTCACGCCGACGAACATGAGGGGGTAGCCGATCGCCGCGAGCGTGGCGGACCCGAGCGTCAACCCGACGGTCACGCCGTTCGCGTCCTTGGCCATGCCTGCGATGCCGCCGATCACGAAGATCGTGCCGAGCGTGCTGAGCACGATGCCTGGGATGAAGAAGCTGCGGCCGCGCTTGGCGATGCGCTCGAGCTCGGCGGTGCGCCGGATGTCGTCGACGTCGATCGAGGGCCCGTCGTCCGGCGGCAGCCCGGGACCGACCGTGCGCGTCGCGGGGCCGGGCGGCGGGGTGTCGGCGAAGACGTTCTTCTCGTAGGTGACGCCGCGCGTGCCGACGGTCGCCGCGAGCTCGTCGTGACCGCGGGCCGAGGCGCGGGCCCGCAGCGCGGCGGCCTCGGCCGTGCCGTCGTCGGACCACGTCGGCGCGCGCACGCCGGCCGCGACGACCTGGGGCACGACGGCCACCGCGATCATGACGACCAGTCCGCGACCGACCCGTCGGGTCGCGCTGGGGACGGCACCGCAGGGCTGCAGGAGTGTGGGCATGGACGTCCTCGGGACCGCGTCAGCGGTGATCGATCTCGTGTTGGTAGACGATGACGTCGTCGTTGGGGCGCGCGGCCAGCCGCGGCGCGCCGCCGTCCTTGCGATAGACGATGCCGCGCGTGGTCGCGCCGTCGCAGCTCGCGCTGGACTTGCGGTACTCGACGCCCCGCGTCGCCCCGTCGTCGCAGAGCATCTCGCCGATCGATCCGAGCACGCCCGCCTCGGGTCGCGCGGGCTTGCCGGGCTTGCCGGCCCGGGTGGCGAGCGCGGCCATCCGCGCCTCGAGATCGGACAGCGGCACCGGCGACGCGAGCACCTGCAGGTGTTCGTCACCACGGACATCGTCGAGCACGAACGCGCCGTCGTTGGGGATGGCGACCTCGCGTTGGGCGACCAGGGGGTTCACCAGGGCCATCTGCGCATTGGGGAACAACACGCTGGCCTCGCCGTCGCTCGCGAGCAGCAGCACGTAGACGTACGCCGGGATGCTCGCGCGGACGACGACCCGCATGCTGTCGCCCGAGCGCAGCGGTGCGCCGTCCTGGTGCAGGATCGTCGACGTCGATCCCTTGGCCTGGGCCTCGACGCGGACGTCGAGCTCGAGCCGCGAGGCCGCGAGCTCCGGCACCGCGTTGCGCCACAGCCGATCGCCGGCCTCGGGCGACACCGACCCCGCGCCGCCCTCGAACGTGGAGACCATGGCGACGTGGCTGGTGAGCTGCTCGCGGATCCGCTGCGCGTGGGCGCCGTACTGATCGGCTCCGATCGCGCACGCGTTGTAGTCCTTGCACAGCGACTCGAGCTTCAGCGCGAGCTGGTACGTCGAGTCGGTGACCTGCCCCTTGGCCCGCTCCTCGTATTGGCCGCCGATCCCGATCCCCGTCCGACCCAGGCTGGCGTTGGCGCTCACGACCCGCTCGCGCAGGCCGAGATCGGTGCGGCAGTCGATGACCGGCCGAGTCGTGCCGTCGGGGCACGCCGCCGCGGCGCCGGGCCGGTGCGACGCCTCGCCGGACAGCCGCGGTCCGCAGGCGAGGGCCAGACCGAGGGTCAGGCCGAGGCCAGGTCCGAGGCCAGGTCCGAGGACGGACCAGGGGAGCGGGCGCTTCGGGGTGGGAATCGTGCGCGTCATGGTGGCGACGGCTTACGGAGTGTGGCGCGCCGGGATTTCGATCCCGGCAACGTCACGTCCGTCGTCGCCCCTCCGCCGGCGCGGAATCACGCCATGAGGAGGCCGCACGCGCGAAACGACCGAGGCCGGAGCAGCGCAACGCCGCCCCGGCCCCGTCGATCCGCCGCAAGTACCGTCAGGCCGGCGGGGTGATGTTCAGGACCCAGTTGCCGGTGGCGCCGTTGTATCCGTCGACGACGACGAGGATCGCCTGGCCCAAGGCGAGGTCGATGGTGAGCTGCGACTGGGGCGTGAAGTCGAAGTCATCGTTGCACGCGAGCTGCGACAGGGGATCGCAGTTGGCGAGCAGCGACAGCTTGGTGTCGTAGTCCGAGCCCGCGGTGCTGAAGACATACGTGCCCGCGGCAGGCGCCACGAACTCGATCGTCCGGTCGTTGCCGCCGGACCCACCGCAGGTCGCGTCGAAGTCGTTGTCCTCGGCCGCCGTGTTGCCGCTGGTCACCGCATCACCGACTGCGCCCGCGAGGTCCTCGTCTTCGCAATCGATCACCACGTCGCACGTGCCCCCGACGCCGTCGCACTCGGCCGCGCCCTGGGCGATGAACGCACAACCCAAGCCCCACGCGCCGTTGCAGCAGGTGGGATCCTGGGCGCACACGGCGTCCTGACAGGTGAGGTCGTCGCAGCCCGCGGTGTCGTGGCTGGCGCAGCAGTCACCGCTGCCCTGGGGGTCGCAGCCGACCGTGTCGAAGGCGCCGCAGCCCGGGCCGCAGGCCAACACGCCGCCCCCGGGGAAGCCCGCGGACTCGCACGTCGACCCGTTGACGTCGCCCGGCTCGCAGACCTCGCCGATCCCGATCACACCGTCGCCACAGACGGGCTGGGTGATGTTGAGGACCCAGCTGCCGACGTTGGCGTTGTACCCGTCCACGACCACGAGGACGGCCTGGCCCGCCGTGAGGTTGGCGACGATCAGCGACTGCGTCCCGTCGCCGCCGTCGTCGTCGCACACGAGCTCGGTGGAGCAGTCCGAGAACAACTGAAGCTTGGTGTCGTAGCCCGAGCCGTTCGTGTCGAAGATGTACACGCCGTCGGACGGGGCGGTGAACAGCATGACGTGGTCGTTGCCACCGGCGAGACCGCAGGAGCCGTCGAGGTCGTTGTCTTCGCCGGTGGTGTCGCCCATCGCGACCGGGGACCCGAGCGCGCCGCCGATGTTCTCGTCGAGGCAGGGGTTGCCGCAGCCGAGGTAGTCGAAGCCCGAGCAATCGAGCGTGCAGCCGAGCACACCGTCGGGCTGGCCCTGCGACACGCAGGTCTCGCCGCCGAGGTCGCCGCCGTCGCACGCCTCATCCCCTTCGCGCGTGCCGTTGCCGCAGAGCATGTCGAGGCAGGCCGAGGTGTCGAAGCCGGCACAGTCCGCGTTGCACACCAGATCGCCGCCGGGGAAGCCCTGGGTCTGGCAGTTCTGCGCGTTCAGATCCTCGCCGTCGCAGAGCTCCTCGCCCTCGACAGTGCCATTGCCGCACTCCATGTCGAAGCAGCCGGTGACATCGAGCGCGCTGCAGTCGTCGGCGCACGCGAGCGTGCCGCCGTCGAAGCCCTGGGACGCGCAGGTCTCGTCCGCGAGCGCGTCGCCGTCACAGACCTCGTCGCCGTCGATCGCATCGTTGCCGCAGGTCTCGCCCGGGCCGGTGGACTCCGAGCCGCTCGACGACTCTTCGCCGCCGCTGCTCGACGACTCGCCGCCGCTGCTCGACGACTCTTCGCCGCTGCTGCTCGACGACTCGCCGACGGTCATGCCCGCGCTGGTGTCGGCGGTCGGATCGGTCGGGTTCGTCGGGTCGGTGTCACCGGACGAGCTCGAATCGCTCGGGCCACCGGTGGAAGAAGTGTCATCGCCGCACGCGGCGACGGCGAAGCTCGCCACCACCGCATTCGCACGAAGAAGCCAGGACATGGAACGGAATCGGTGATTCAGGGTCACGGTGATCACCATACCGATTCGTCAGTCCACACGCGCGACCGATCGAGCGGCGCTTCGTCACGCACTCGCGATGATGGCGCCGCTTCGTGGAAATCGATGTGAGTGGGATCTCTGAATCCGGTGGAGCTGTCGTCCGCGATGCATCGGACCGCGTCGCGCGCCGGTTTCAGCGCGATTTCAGCGTGCAGCACCGGGCTCGCGCCGCTGCGTGGCACAGTCGCACGTCATGCCGTCGTCCTCGGCCCCCCCGTCCCTCGACGTCGCCGCCAAACCCGGGCTCTCCGTCCTCGTCGTCGACGACGAGAAGAACATCCGCGCGACGCTGGCGCTGTGCCTCGAGCAGGTCGGCGGTCGCGTCACCGCGGTGGGCACCGGCGCGGCGGCCCTCGCCGCCCTCGAGCGGGACCACTACGACGCTGCGTTCCTCGACCTGCGCCTGGGCGACGAGAACGGACTCGACGTGCTCCCGACGCTGCTCGCCGCGCAGGCGAGCCTCGCGGTGGTGGTGATCACCGCGTACGCGACCTTCGACACCGCGGTCGAGGCGATCAAGCGCGGCGCGGCGGACTACCTGCCCAAGCCGTTCACGCCGGCACAGATCCGCCACGTCGTCGAGCAGATCGCGGCGCGCCGCGCGGTCGATCGCAAGCTCGCCGACCTCGAGCGGGTGATCGCCGCGGAGGTCCCCGAGGCCGACCTCGACACCGACGCGCCGGCCATGCGCGCGGTGCTCGACACCGTGCGTCGCGCGGCGGCCTCGGATGCGACGATCCTGCTGCGCGGCGAGAGCGGCACGGGTAAGGGTGTGCTGGCGCGGGCCGTCCACGCCCAGAGCCGGCGGCAGGCCCAGCCGTTCGTGACCGTGAACTGCCCGACGCTGTCGGACGACCTGCTCGCCAGCGAGCTGTTCGGCCACGCCCGCGGAGCGTTCACCGGGGCGGTGCGCGATCAGGCCGGCCGCGTCGAGTCGGCGGAGGGGGGCACGCTGTTCCTCGACGAGATCGGTGAGATCTCGATCGGCCTGCAGGCCAAGCTCCTGCGCTTCCTGCAGGACAAGCAGTTCGAGCGCGTCGGCGAGAACCGCACGCGGCGCGCCGACGTCCGCGTCCTCGCGGCGACCAACCGCGATCTCGCCAAGGACGTGGTCGAGGGCCGCTTCCGCGAGGACCTGCTGTTCCGCCTCAACGTGATCGAGGTCGTGGTCCCGCCGCTGCGCGAGCGCCCCGAGGACATCGCCCGGCTCGCGCGTCGGTTCCTGGCGTTCTTCGCCCGCGCGGCGGGCCGCCCCACGCCCGAGCTCTCGGAGGCGGCGCTCGCCGCGGTGCTCGGCCACCGCTGGCCCGGCAATCTCCGCGAGCTCCGCAACGCGATGGAGCGCGCGGTGATCCTGTGGCCCAACCCGCGGCTCGGCCTCGAGGCGCTGCCGGACGCGATCGCGGCCCACGTCACGCACGCGGTGCGGCTCGGGGGCGATCACACCCTCGACGTCATCGAGCGCGAGCACATCGAGCGCGTCCTGGCCCGGGTCGCGACGCAGGACGAGGCGGCGCGGATCCTGGGCATCGACGCGTCGACGCTGTGGCGGAAGAAGAAGCGCTACGAGGGCACGTGACCGGCGGAGCCGTCGGAGCTTCCTAGCGCTGTCGCTCTCAGGCGCCGCCCTGCCCCTCGCGCCGCAGGATCGCCTGGATGTCCGCCGCGTCCTTCGCCCCGATCAGGGCCTCGCGCGTCGGCGCGTGCGCGAGCAACCCGCTGACCCGCGCGAGCGCCTTCAGGTGGGCGTGGCTCCCGTCGGGCGGGCGGATCAGCGCGACGAACAGGTGCACGGCGGCACCGTCGGGCGCGCCCATCGACAGCCCGGCCCGCGATCGACCGAGCGCGCCGACGATCCGCCCGAGCTGCGGGTGCACACCGTGGGGAATCGCGAGGCCGTGTCCGATCGCCGTCGACGCCAGCGCCTCGCGCTCCTGCAGCGCAGCGACGAGCTCGTCTGCGGCGAGGCCCGTGGCCCGGGCCATCGGCGCGCACAGCTCGGCGAACACCGTGGGGACGTCGTCGCCGACGAGGTCGACGATGATCGCATCTTGCGGGAACAGTTCGACGAGGTTCATGTCGCGCGGGTGTCGGCCACGAGGTGCCCGATGGTGAACCAGAAGCTCGCGCCGCGTCCAGGCGGGTCGGCCGCGACCCCGATGCGTCCGCCGTGGGCCTCGACGACCTCGCGCGCGATCGACAGGCCCAAGCCTGCGCCGGACGCGGTGTCGCCGGGCACGCGGAAGAACCGATCGAACACGCGCGACGCGTAGGCCGCTGGCACGCCGGGCCCCTCGTCGGTCACCGAGAAGCGCACCGCGTCACCCTCCGGCTCCGCGGCGATGGTGATCGCGCTGCCGGTGGGCGCGTAGCGCAGCGCGTTGCCGATCAGGTTGTCGAGCACGAGCCCGATGCGCGTGCGATCGACGGCGACCGGCTCGAGCGACGGGGTCACGCGGGCCTCGAGCCGCACGCCGCGACGCTCGGCGTCGGCGCGGTGCGACTCGATGGACTGCTCGACCAGGGCAGCGGGCGCCAGCGGCTCGCGCTCGAGCTCGACCTTGCCCGCCTGCAGCCGCGTGAGGTCGAGCAGATCGTCGACGATGCCCTGGAGCCGCTCGCAGTCGTCGCGGGCCGCGCCGAGCAGATCCAGCTGCTTCTCGCCGAGCTCACCGGCCGCCCCCTCGACGCACAGATGGATCGCCATCCGCAGCGAGGTCAACGGCGTGCGCAGCTCGTGGGCGACCGTGGCCATCAGGTCGTTGCGCAGCTCGTCGAACCGCCGGAGCCGCGTGACGTCCTGCACGATGACCGTGGCACCGGTGACGCCGGCGTCGGTCCCGTACAGCGGCGACGCCCGGGGCAGGAACCACCGCTCGCCCTCGGACGAGGTGACCGCGACCGCGTCCTCGAAGCCCCGCGGGAGATAGGGCCCCTTGCCCGCGAGCACGTGATCACGGGCCGCCTGCAGGCGCGCGCGCAGGCCCGGCTCGGCCAACCCGAGGGCGTCGCCGAGCGACACCGCCGCGTCGAGCTCGAGCAGGCTGTCGGCGCCGGCGTTGGAGGCGAGCACGCGCCCCTCGGTGCCGAACACGACCACCGGATCGGGGAGGCTGTCGATCGCGGCTTGGGCGGACAGCTGGGCCTGCAACAGCTCGCCCAGCGAGCTCTTGCGGAACGCCTCGAGCCGCGTCGCCATCTGGTTGAACTCACCGGCGACCGCCGCGATCTCGTCGCGCCCCATGACGTTCGCGCGCACCGACAGGTCGCCCTCGCCGAGCCGACGGGCGACCAGGCTGAGGTTGTCGAGCGGCCGCAGCAGTCGCGTCGTGATCGCGCTCGAGGCGAGCAGACCCAGCACCAGCGCGCCGATCGACGACCACGCGACCACTGCCTCGGACTCGTCGGCCGTCTGTCGGGCCGCCTCGCTCTTGCGCACCATCGCGTCCTGGTTGAGCGCGAGGATCTCGTCGGCGGCGTCCTTGAGCACGACGAAGCGGGGCTCGAGCTCCGTGAAGTAGACCTCGGCGCGGGGCCGCGACCCGAAGGCGTCGTAGGCGGCTTGATAGTCCGTCCACGCCCGTCGCAGGCGCTCGGTCGACCCGGCTTCGCCCGGCTCGGTCACGTTCTGCTCCTGCGCCACGAGCTCGGCCTCGAGCGTCGGACGATGGGTCGCGATCAGGGCGTCCGCGCGCTCGGGCGAGCCCGAGGCCCGGAACAGCGCCGCGCTGTCCATCCGCTCGGCGGACTCCTTCATGCGCTGCGCCGCCAACACGCTGCGGTAGTTGTCGCGGAGGATCCGCGCCGAGGTCTCGGCCAGCGTGTCCACGCTCGACGCGGAGATCAGCCCGACCACCACCAGCGCGATCGCCAGCGGGAGCTGGGCGAGCAGCAGCTTGACGCGCAGCGTCATCGGGCCTCGCGCTCCTGCAAGGGAACGAGGTGCAGGTCCATGTCGACGGTGGCCTCGACCAATCGATGGGCGGTGTCGAGGCCGAGCCAGCGTCGCCACGGCGACTGCTGCGATCGCCCGACGATGAGGTGGCCGACGCCGTGCGATCGCGCGAAGTCGAGGAGGCTCGTCACGGGATCGCGGCCCTTGAGCCGCACGACCTCGGCCCCGAGCTCGCGCGCGAGCTCGATGTTCTGGTGCAGGTGACGCTGGCGCGTCGCGTCGATCCGCGCGGGGGCTTCGTCCGGGGTCTCGACGTAGACGACGTACCAGTCGCTCGACAGCCGCCCCGCCATCCGCGAGCCGCGGCGCAGCAGCGCCGGGGCGGCGCGCGAGTAGGACGACATGCAGACCATGACCTTGCCGCCGGTCGGCCGCGTTCCGCCGACGCCGGCGCGTTGCCCAGGCGCCGCGGTGCGCTCGACGCTCTCGGCCACCTCGCGCAGCACCAGCTCGCGCAGCGTCGTCAGGTTCTCGTCGCGGAAGAAGTGCTGCCGCGCCCACTCGACGCGGTCGGGCCCGTAGATCTTGCCGAGGCTCAGCCGCTCGAGCAGGTCCTCGACCGCCAGGTCGAGGGTCACCACCTGGTCGGCCTGGCGCACGAAGGTGTCGGGCACGGTCTCGCGGATCACCACGCCGGTGGTGCGTTCGACCATGTCCTTGCGCGACTCGAGGTGCTGGACGTTGAACGCGCAGATGACGTTGATCCCGGCGTCGCACAGCTCGAGCACGTCCTGGTAGCGCTTGCGGTGGCGGCTGCCCGGCACGTTGCTGTGCGCGACCTCGTCGACGACGGCCACGCGCGGGCGTCGGGCCAGGACCGCGTCGAGGTCCATCTCCTCGATCGCGACGCCACGGTACTCGATCCGACGCCGCGGCACCGCCTCGAGCCCCTCGGCCAGCGCCGCCGTCTCGGCGCGACCGTGGGTCTCGACGTACCCGAGCACGACGTCCACGCCGCGCGCCGCGAGGGTGTGGGCCTCCTCGAGCATGCGGTAGGTCTTGCCCACGCCCGCCGCGAAGCCCAGGTAGAGCTTGAGTCGCCCGCGCTTGGCCCGCTCGACCAGCTCGAGGAAATCCTCGGGGCGCTTGCGATCGACGGCCATCGGATCCCGCGCGGGCGGCCGCAGCGTAGCACGGGCGAAGCGCTCGCCGCGGGGTCGGTCGGTCACCGGGGATCCGCTGCGGGCCGAACGGGGGATCCGAACTGCCGATCGAGCGCGAGGTTGATCGACAGCACGTTGACCCTCGGCTCACCGAGCACGCCGAGGTCGCGCCCCTCGACGCTGGCTTCGACGAGCGCGCGCACGCGTACGACGTCGATCCCGCGAGCCGCGGCGATCCTCGGCGCCTGCCAGAGCGCGGCTTCGGGGGAGACGTGGGGATCGAGGCCGCTCGCCGACGCGAGCACGAGCTCGGCGGGCACCGGACCGGGCGCCTCGGGATTCGCGGCGACGAGCTGGGCGGCGGTCTCGGCGATCCGCTCGCGCAGCGCCTGCGACGTCGGCCCGAGGTTCGAGCCCCCCGACGCGGTCGCGTCGTAGCCCGCGCCCGCGGCCGAAGGTCGCCCGTGCAGATAGCCGGGGTGGGTGAACGTCTGGCCGATGAGGCTCGAACCGACCACCGCGGCGCGCTCGTCGACGACGAAGCTGCCGAGGGCCGCGTCGTGGAACGCCGTCTGGGCGATCGCCGTGACGCCGAGCGGATAGACGAGCCCGGTGAGCACCGCGGTCACCAGACCCATGCGTAGCGCGATGATGACTTCACTCGACATGATCGGGTTCCTTCCTCCGGTCCCTCGCGGGGTCAGGCGAAGCCCAGGGCGGCGAGGGCCTCGTCGATGAGCTTGATGCCGACGAACGGGACCACGACGCCGCCGACGCCGTAGATCAGCAGGGCGCGCCGCAGCAGCGCGGCGGCCCCCATCGGGCGGTAGCGGACCCCACGCAGGGCCAGGGGAATCAGGCCGATGATCACCAGCGCGTTGAAGATCACGGCGGCGAGGATCGCGGTGTAGGTCGAGTGCAGGTCCATCACGTCGAGGGGCTCGATCTCGAGGTACGCCGTGGCGAAGATCGCCGGCAGGATCGCGAAGTACTTGGCGACGTCGTTGGCGATCGAGAACGTCGTGAGCGAGCCGCGCGTCATCAGCAGCTGCTTGCCGACCTCGACGACCTCGAGCAGCTTGGTCGGGTTCGAGTCGAGGTCGACCATGTTGCCGGCCTCCTTCGCCGCCTGCGTGCCCGTGTTCATGGCCACGCCGACGTCGGCCTGCGCGAGCGCGGGGGCGTCGTTGGTGCCGTCGCCCGTCATCGCGACCAGCTTGCCGCCGGCCTGCTCGCGGCGGATGAACTCGAGCTTCTTCTCGGGCGTCGCCTCTGCGACGAAATCGTCGACGCCGGCCTGCTCGGCGATCGCGGCCGCGGTGCGCGGGTTGTCGCCGGTGATCATCACGGTGCGGATGCCCATCGCGCGGAACCGGGCGAAGCGCTCGGCGATCCCCTCCTTGACCATGTCTTCGAGGTGGACCAGCCCGAGCATGCGCGCGCCGTCGCTGACGGCCAGCGGCGTGCCACCGCCGTCGCCGATCCTCCCCGCCGCGGCGAGCAGCTCGGTCGGCACGGCGCCGCCGCGATCGCGGACGTGGGCGACCACGGCGTCCACGGCCCCCTTGCGGACCAGCCGCGGCCCGAGATCGACGCCGCTCATGCGGGTCTCGGCGGAGAACGGCACGAACACCGCGTCGGGATCGGGCTCGCCTCCGCGCAAGCCGACACCGTCGCGCACGAACGCGACGATCGAGCGGCCCTCGGGGGTCTCGTCGGCGAGGCTCGCCAGGTACGCGGCCTCGGCGAGCTCGCTCGTCGCGACGCCGGGCGCCGGCAGCAGCGCGGTTGCCATCCGGTTGCCGAGCGTGATCGTGCCGGTCTTGTCGAGCAGCAGCGTGTCGACGTCTCCCGCCGCCTCGACGGCGCGACCGCTCATGGCCAGGACGTTCTTCTGCAGCAGGCGGTCCATGCCTGCGATGCCGATCGCCGACAACAGCCCGCCGATCGTCGTGGGGATGAGGCACACCAAGAGGGCGATCACCACCGTGATCGACAGCTGCATGCCCGAGTACAGCGCGAACGGGACCAGCGTGACGCAGGCGATGAGGAACACCAGGGTCAGGCCGACCAGGAGGATGTGCAGCGCCAGCTCGTTGGGCGTCTTGCTGCGGGCGGCGCCCTCGACGAGGGCGATCATGCGATCGAGGAAGCTCGCGCCGGGCTCGGCGGTGATGCGCACGACGATGCGGTCCGAGAGCACGGTGGTCCCGCCGGTGACCGCCGAGCGGTCGCCCCCGCGCTCGCGGATCACCGGCGCCGACTCGCCGGTGATCGCCGACTCGTCGACCGAGGCGATGCCCTCGACGATCTCGCCGTCGCCGGGGATGACGCCGCCGGCCTCCACGATCACGCGGTCGCCCTTGCGCAGCGATGCCGCCGGCACCGAGGTCTCGACGCCGTCCGCCCACCGCCGCGCGGTGGTGTCCTGCCGGACGCGGCGCAGCGCGGCGGCCTGGGCCTTGCCGCGGCCCTCGGCGACGGCCTCGGCGAAGTTGGCGAACAGCACGGTGAACCACAGCCACAGCGTCACGCCACCTGTGAACCACAGCGGGGCCATCGCGGCCGGACGAAGCAACGCGTCGCGGACCAACACCAGCGTCGTCACGATCGAGCCGACCTCGACGACGAACATCACCGGATTGCGGGCGAGGTACACCGGCGACAGCTTCCGCAGGCTGTCGAGCAGCGCCGCGCGGACGATCGGCCCGTCGAAGAGGGAGCGCTCCTCGGTGCGTGGATGGGCCATGGTCAGAACCCCCGCCCGTTCGCCGCGAGGAAGTGCTCGACCACCGGGCCCAGACACAGCGCCGGGAAGAACGTCAGCGCCCCGATCACCAGCACGACCGCCACGAGCAGGCCGACGAACAACGCACCGTGGGTCGGGAACGTACCTGGCCCCGGCGGCAGCGTGGTCTTGCCGCGCATGCTCCCGGCGATCGCGAGCACCGGGATCATCATCCAAAAGCGACCGATCAGCATCGCGAGCGCGAGCGTGCCGTTGTAGAACGGCGTGTTGGCGGAGAGCCCCGCGAACGCCGAGCCGTTGTTCCCGGTCGCGCTCGAGTACGCATAGAGGATCTCGGAGAGGCCATGGGGGCCCGCGTTCGCGAGTCCGGCGGTGCCGGCCTCGCTGACCGCGGCCCACGCCGCCAGCCCGAGCAGCGCCAGCGGGAACACCAGGACGTAGAGCATCGCGAGCTTCATCTCGCGCGGCTCGATCTTCTTGCCCAGGTACTCGGGGGTGCGGCCGACCATGAGGCCGGCGATGAACACCGAGAGGATCGCGAACACGACCATGCCCGCGAGCCCGACGCCGATGCCGCCGAACACCACCTCGCCGAGCTGCATGTTCACCATGGGGACCAGGCCGCCCACGGGCGTGAAGCTGTCGTGCATCGCGTTGACCGCCCCGCACGACGCGTCGGTGGTGATCGTCGCGAACAGGCTCGAGCCCGCGATTCCGAAGCGGATCTCCTTGCCCTCCATGTTGCCGGCGACCGCGACCAGGGGCTCGGCGAGCGCCTGTGGGTTGCCGGCGGCCTCGGCCGGGTAGACCACGGCGACGCCAGCGACGAACAGCACCGACATCGCAGCGAACAGCGCCCAGCCCTGCCGGGTGTCGCCGGCCATGCGCCCGTACGTGTACGTGAGCCCGGCCGGGATCAGGAAGACCACGAACATCTCGACGAAGTTGGTGAGCGGCGTCGGGTTCTCGAACGGGTGGGCGCTGTTGGCGTTGAAGAAGCCGCCGCCGTTGATGCCGAGCATCTTGATCGCCTCCTGCGACGCCACGGGGCCCATCGCGATGGACTGGGTGCCCCCGTCCAGCGTCGCGATCGTGGCGTTGGGCTCGAAGTTCTGGATCACGCCCTGGGACGCGAGCACCAACGCGACGACGAGCGAGAGCGGCAGCAGGACGTAGACCAGCGATCGCACGAGGTCGACCCAGAAGTTGCCGAGCGTGCGCCGCGGATCGGGCCCGCCCCTGCGCGTGAGGCCGCGGGCGAGCGCGAGCACCAGGCCGAACCCCGCGGCCGCGGACACGAAGTTGTGCCAGCCCAGCGCGAGCATCTGCGTCAGGTGGCTCATCGTGGACTCGCCGGCGTAGGCCTGCCAGTTGGTGTTGGTCGTGAAGCTGACGGCGGTGTTGAACGCGAGCGCGGGCGGCACGGCCGGCAGCGCCTCGGGATCGAGGGGCAGGAGATGCTGCGCGCGCATCACCGCGTAGGCGCCGAGCAGGCCGACGGCGCTGAAGAGCAGCAGCGCGAGGCCGTACTCGGCGGCGGTGTGTTCGCGCCGTGGATCGACGCCCGCGAGCCGGTACAGGAGCCGCTCGAGTCGGCCGAGGACCCGCGGCAGCGGCTGCGCGTCGCCCTCGAACACCCGGGCCATGTACGCGCCCATCGGCCGGGTCGCCGCGAGGATCGCGAGGTAGAAGAGCGCGATCTGAAGCCATCCGTGGGCGGTCACGTCGCGTCTCCCTTTCAGAACTTCTCGGCGCGCACGAGCGCGTACAGGAGGTAGATGCACAGCAGGGCAGCGAGGATGGCGGCCATCAGATAGTCGAACGTCATGACGCTCCGTCGTTGGCTCACAGCCGGGTGCAGACGCGCAGGTACGTGGCCGAGGCGGCGAAGAACGCGATGGTCGCGGCGATGAGGAGGAGGTCGGTCATGGCGGGTGCTCGCCGGAACCACCAAGCACGCGCCGTGCCGAGCCCCCCGCCCGCGAGGCGCCTGCGCATGTCGTGCGGCGACGACGGGGTGCCGCCCCCGGTCTCGTGCACGATGCAACCCCGCGGCGCGCGAGGCCTGCGGACTGCACGGTCCGGCGACGCGCATCGGGCATGGGACTCGCGTCCCTCGCAGGCACGCCGGCTGCAACCGACGCGGTCGTGACTCCGTACCGTCGACCCGCAACCATGCCGACGCCCGCCGCCCCGCCCGCGACGCGGGGCCTGTGGCCCGTGTTCCTCGCGGTGGCGCTCGGCTCGGTCGCGTTCACCATGTGCACCGCCGAGACCCCCCGGGACGCGCGCGACGCGATCGATCACGGGCGCGCCGCGGTGTGGGGATCTCAGTAGCGAAGCATCATCGCCAACGTGAAGCGGTTCTCGGTCTTGGTGAGGTCGGGCTTCCAGCCCGGCACGACGGAACCCGGGGCCCCGGTGTTGCCACCGGGTGGCGTCACACCGCCACGTCCGCTGTAGTACGGCACCGACGCGTCGCGATGATTGAACTCTGCGCGGAACGTGATGAATCGATTCGGCATGTAATCCAGCGTCGTCTGGGTGTCCCACGCCCAGAACTCGTCGCCGGGCGCCGCCGTGAAGTACGGCGTGCCGGAGAACGCGGTCGTGCCGTTGATCGGTGGCAGCAGCACGAGGTAACGACCTGGGTTGGTGATCGCGCCGCCGCCGAACGTGAAGCCGATCTTGTCCTTCCAGAACCACAGCCGGTTGTAGGCCATGAAGCCGAGGAAGAACTGATCCCGGCACGTGACGCCGCCGCCGAACTCACAGCCCGCGTCGACCGTCACGGAGAATGCACCCTTGCTCAGCGCGCCGCCCTTGCGCTCGAAGTAGCGGAACATGATGCTGTCGTCGGTGTGCACGCGCTTGCGATCGCGGATGCCCAGCGTGTCGGTGCCGTAGTACTGGTTGCCGAGCACCGAGAGCCGATCGCTGGGGCGCCACAGCAGCTGCAGGCCGAGCCCGGGGCCGTCATTGAACTTCGAGTAGGCCTGCCAGCCGTTGACGACCCAGGGCTCGATCTTCAGCTTCTTCGTGGGAAAGAACTGGACCCGCACGCCGTTGAAGAACCACGGCGTGTTCGACGACACGAACGACGGCTGGTACGTCCAGTTGTCGAAGTTGTAGTAGCTCCACAGGCCGACGTACGACATGAAGATGCCGGCCTGGATGTTGATGCCGTGGAGCACCGGGATGTGGTAGCCCGCGTACGCCTCGGAGATGTACCGATACGCGTTGTCCATCCGCCAGTTGCCGCGCTCGTAGCTGGCGTCGTTGCGCGGCGTGGTCTGCGAGTACATCCCGAACTGCGTCATCAGCCGGGCGTGCACGTTCTTGTAGAAGAAGTTGCCGCCGAACCCGATCTGCGTCACCTGCAGCTCGTTGTGGCGGAAGACCTCGCTCGACCCGGAGATCGTGTTGTCCTTGGGGTTGTTCAGCGAGTAGTGGTACGCGGCGTCGATGCGGAATTCGCCCGTGAACGGTCCCCACTTCAGCGGGGTCTCGTCGGGGCCGTAGTTGCCGGGGATCCACGACAGATCGCCGAAGGTGAACGCCTGCTTGGGCGGCTCGAAGCGGAGATCGGGTCCCGGGGGTGGCACCGCCGGAGGCGCAACCGCACCCTCCGGCCCGAGGATGCCGCGCTCGCGCAGTCGTTCGTCGATCAGACGGTCGAGCTCGTCCTCGCCGAGAGTGATCGGCGCGGATGTCTCCGCGGGCACCGCGGCCGGACCTTCATACGTGCGCGCGCCCTGCATGCAGAGCACTGCGAGGAGCAGATTCACGGCATCACTCTCTTTCCTGCGTCGAGCGGCGCGAGGCAGAGCAGTGATCGTGCCAACCCGAGAACAGCCGACGACGGGCGCCTGGGACCGGCCGGCGCCCGAGGACCGTGCATTCCGCAAGGTCTTCGGCGGCGACGCTTGCAGCCCGCAGGGGCCGCGTCGATCCGATCAGCCGCGGGCGGCGTCGTCGCGATCGCGCAGCCGGTAGCCGACGCCGGGCTCCGTCACGAGGATCCGCGGGCGGGCCGGGTCGCGCTCGATCTTCTTGCGCAGCTCGGCCATGTGCACGCGCACGTAGTGGGTATGGGTCGCGTACGCGGGGCCCCAGACCTCCTCGAGGATCTGCTGGTGCGTGAGCAGCTTCCCGACGTTGCGGCCGAGCAGCGCGAGGATCTTGTACTCGATCGGCGTCAGGTGGACCTCGGTTCCCGCGACGACGACCTGCCGCCGCTCGAGATCGAGGTGGAGCTCGCCGACCTCCACGACCGGCGCCCGCTCGCCGCGCTCGGCCCCGTGGTGGCGGAACGCGACCCGCATCCGCGCCAGCAGCTCGTTCATCCCGAAGGGCTTCGTGAGGTAGTCGTCGGCGCCGGCGTCGAGCGCCTCGACCTTGTCGCTCTCGCGACCCCGCGCGGAGACCACGAGGATCGGCACGCGGCTCCCCTCGCGGATCGTCCGCGTCAGCGCGATGCCGTCGCCGTCGGGCAGTCCGAGATCGAGCAGGACGAGGTCGGGGTTGTGGGTCGCAACCGCGATCAACGCCTCGCGCACGGTCGCGGCCTCGACGAGGCGGAAGCCCTGCGCCTGGAGGGACGCCCGCAGGAACCGCCGCATCGCGGCCTCGTCCTCGACGAGCAGGACGAGCTGTCCCCCCCCGGTCACGCCGACTCCCGCACTGCCGGGGCGTCGATCGCCGCGGCGGGCTGATCGACGCGCAACGGCAGGGTGATCTCGAGGCACGCGCCGCCGCCCTCGCGCGGCCGCGCCGCGATCGTTCCGCCGTGGAGCTCGACGATCGCCCGGCAGATCGCCAGGCCCAGGCCGAAGCCGTCGCGGTCGCGCGCGTCACCCCGGACGAACTTCTCGAACACGCGCGGACCGAGCCCGACCGGGAGCCCCGGACCCCGATCGAGGACCTCGATGACCACGACATCTCCGCGCGTCGCATCGACGAAGGAACGGAGCTCGAGTGCGCTGAGTTCGGGCGAGTACTTGAGCGCGTTGTCGGCGAGGTTGACCAGCGCCTGCTCGAGCAGCACCGGGTCGACCCACAGCAGCGGCAGGTCGGCCGCGATCGCCACCGCCACCGGCCGATCCCCGAGCCGCCGTTCGAGGCGGAGCAGGGCCGAGCCGACCACCTCCTCGAGCGGGAGCCACTGGGCGCGCAGCACCACGCCCCCGGCCTGCAGGCGGGTCATGTCGAGCAGGTTGCCGATCATCTGCTCGAGGCGCTCGGCCTCGTCGGCGACCGTCGCGAGCAGCTCGTCGCGCTGCGCCTCGCCGAGTCGCTCGCCCTGCAGCGTCGTCGCGGCCCCGGTGATCACCGCCAGCGGCGTCCGCAGATCGTGCGACACCGCCGCGAGCAAGGTGCTGCGGACCTCCTCGGCGCGGGCCCGGCCCTCCGCCTGTGCCGCGCCGGCGGCCGCACGCCCCTGGGCGATCGCGATCGCCCCCTGGCGCACGAAGCTCTCGAGGAAATCGGGGTCGATCGGCCGACGCACCGGCTCGGGATCGGCGAACACGAGCACGCCGTGCACCGCATCCCCGGCGACCAGCGGGACGACCAGCGCGCCCGCCGATGGGACGACGCGGCGCTCGTCGATCGCGGTCGCGATCGCCTCGGCGTGCGACCGCAGCGACGGCGCACCGGTGACCTCGACGAGCTCGACGTCGGTCGCGAACGCCCGCCGGGCCTGCTCGACCACGACGCGGAGGATCTGCTCGGGCCCGCTCGCCGCCGCGAGGGCGCGGCCGAGGGCGTAGAGCGCGTGCGTCTTGGCCTCACGCGCCTCGGCCTCGCGCTGCTGCGTTCGCAGCCGCGAGGTCAAGCCGCTGATGACCAGCCCGACCCCGAACATCATCGTGAACGTCAGCACGTACCGCGGCTCGGCGACCTCGAACGTGAACCGCGGCTCGACCAAGAAGTAGTTGAAGGCCGCGACCGAGACCGCGGCCGCGAACGTCGAGGGCCCGCGCCCGTGCCAGGCGGCGCTGAGCATGATCGCCGCCAAGTACAGCAGCGCGACGTCGGGCAGCGCGAGCGCGGCGTCGATCCCCAGGGCCGCCGCGGTGGCGACGGCAACGAGCGCGAGCGCCCACGCGTAGCCCGACCCCACCCAGGGCCTCGCCGCGCCGCGTCCGCCACCTTCGCCCACGGGGGTGGAGTCTGCCACGGGCCGCCAACCGTGCGTTTGCCCCCATCGCGCCGGGCATCAAGAAACCATCAAGATGCCGCCCCAGGCCCCACCCGGCCTTGAAACCCCGCCGTCGCGGCCGTAGTTGTCGCGCACGATGACCCCCGCGGATTCCATCGCCGCCGGCTCCGCCGCGGCGGGCAGCCAGGCCCACGACTCCTCACCGTCGCGCCTGCAGTCGCGCACGCTGCTCGTCGCCGCGCTCGGGGTCGTCTTCGGGGACATCGGCACGAGCCCGCTGTACGCGTTCGCCGAGTCGGTGCACCACCTGCCCGATCGCAGCGATGCCCACGTCTATGGCGTGCTCTCGCTGTTCTTCTGGTCGCTCGTCCTCGTGGTCGCGATCAAGTACGTGGTCTTCATCTGCCGCGCCGACAACCACGGCGAGGGCGGCATCCTGGCGCTGCTGGCCCTGGTCCCGGGCCGCCCGCGCAAGAGCCCGATCTCGGTGGGGATCACCGCCCTGCTCGTCATCTTCGGCACCGCGCTGCTGTACGGCGACGGCGTGATCACCCCGGCGATCTCGGTGCTGAGCGCGGTCGAGGGCCTGAAGATCGTCTCCGACGCGCCGGGGTACCAGTCGGTGGTCTCCCACCTCACGGTGCCGATCACGTGCGCCATCCTGCTCGGCCTGTTCGCCGCGCAACGCGGCGGCACCGCCAAGGTCGGGCGCGCCTTCGGGCCGATCATGGTCGTGTGGTTCGCGACGCTCGCCGTGCTGGGCGCGGTCCAGATCGCGCAGCACCCGGGGGTGTTCGCCGCGATCTCGCCGCACTGGGCGCTGCAGCTGCTGCTCGCCGGCGGCGTCGACATCCTCGCGGTGCTCGGCGCCGTGGTGCTGTGCGTCACCGGCAGCGAGGCACTGTACGCCGACATGGGCCACTTCGGCCGCGGCCCGATCCGCTTCGGGTGGTTCTGGATCGTGATGCCCGCCCTGGTGCTCAACTACTTCGGCCAGGGCGCGCTGGTCCTGCGGACCCCCGATGTCGAGCACACGTTCTGGGGCATGGTCTCCGAGGGCCCGGCGACGGTGGCCCTGGTCGCGCTCTCGACGTTGGCCACGGTCATCGCGTCGCAGGCCCTCATCACGGGCTGCTACTCGCTGACGCGACAGGCCGTGCAGCTCGGCTACTTCCCGCGGGTCCGCATCATCCACACCTCCCGCACCACCGAGGGCCAGATCTACGTACCGTCGATCAACTCGGCGCTCGCGGTCGCGTGCGTCCTGCTCGTGGTCGCGTTCGGTAGCTCGTCGAAGCTGGCCGCGGCGTATGGCATCGCGGTGACGGGGACCATGCTGGTCACCTCGCTGGCCTACTACGTGGTCCTGCGCCGCGCGTGGCAGTGGTCGTGGATGCGCGCCGCTCCGCTGGTCGCCGGCTTCGTCGTGCTCGACGGGGTCTTCCTCGGCGCGAACCTGGTGAAGGTGCTGCACGGCGGCTGGGTCCCGCTGCTGATGGCGTCGGTGCTGTTCCTGGTGATGCTGACGTGGAAGCAGTGCCGCGCCCTGCTGCACGAGCACCTGCGCGGCGCGACGCTGCCGCTCGAGGCGGTCGCGGGCAGCTGCGGCACCGACGACACGCGGCGGGTCTCGGGCACCGGCGTGTTCATGGCCGCCGACACCACCGCGACCCCGCTGGCGCTCCTGCACTTCTTCAAGCACGCCAAGGTCCTGCCGCAGACCGTGCTGGCGGTCTCCGTGCAGGTCGCGAACGTGCCGTGGATCCCCAAGCGCGCCCGCGCCCAGGTGCAGGCCCTCGGCAACGGCTTCTGGCGGATCCAGCTGGCCTACGGCTTCATGCAGTCGCCCAACATCCCGATCGCGCTCGACCTGGTGTGCGAGGCCGAGGGCATCCCGCTCGTCGTCGGCGACACCACGTACTTCGTCGGCCGCGAGCACTTCCTGCCGACCGGCCCGGGCAAGGTCTCGCGGTGGCGCAAGCGCCTGTTCGAGGTGCTGTCGCGCAACGTCCCGCCCGCGACCGATGCGTTCGGCATCCCGCCGGGGCGGGTGGTGGAGCTGGGCGCCCAGGTCGCGCTGTAGTCGTCAGGTCCCGCCCTGCGCGTCGCGGAGCCGCTTCACCAGCATCCGGATCACGCCCTCCGCGATCTCCGTCTGCTCGTACAGGATCTCGTAGAATTCCTCGCTCGTGATCGCGAGCACCTCGGTCTCGACGAGCGCGGCCGCGGTCGCGGTGCGCGGCCCGGCGTCGAGCACCGAGATCTCGCCGAACGCCTCGCCCGGCATCAGGGTGCTGACCGGCTCGCCGCCGCGGGTGATGGCGACGCTACCGCTCATGATGATGTACAGCTCGTCGCCGAGCTCGCCCTCGGTGACGATGCGCTCGCCGGCGGCGAAGCTGCGCTCCTCGGCGAGCCGGGCGATGCTCGACAGGTCCTCGGCGGCGACGCCGGCGAAGAGCGGCGTGCCCTTGAGCATCAGGATCTTCTCGAGCGTGGAGTACATGTTCGACCTCGCGGTGGACTGGAGGAGGGCACGGGCGAGCCGGGCGACCACGGGATCCGGATCCGACGCGCACAGCGACGGCGGCGGTTGACCGAGGGCGACCAGGGTCCGCAGCGCGACCTCGCGGACGAGGGGGTCGACGTGCCCGACACAGGACACCGCGGCCTCCATCGCCTCGGACGCCCCAGCGCGATGCAGGGCGTCGATCGCGATCGCGACGACGAACGGGTTGCTGTGGTGACACTGCTCGAGCAGGAACGCCTCGGCGCTGGGCACCGGGGGGACCATGCTGCCGGCGCGCGCGACCTTTTCGGCGTCGCGGAGCTCGTCGAAGAACGGCACCACGAGCGGCCGCAGGAGCGGCTCGACCATCGTGTCGAGGACCTCGAGGGCATTGGCCCGACCGGTGCCGCGATCGATGGCGTTGCGCACGAGCTTCAGTCCCGAGCGATCGTAGCGGAGCTCGAGGACCCGCAGCACCCGGCGATAGGCGCGTTGCCGGCGGAAGTCGAACTCGGCGTGGAGCAGCGGCGTGTCGTAGCGCTCGCGGATCTTCTGCCACGCGGCCATGTTGCGGTACGCGGCCTCGATCTCGAACCGCACCAGGTCGCACACCGCCGCCCGCGACTCGCGGACGCCGGCCAAGCGCCCGCGGATGCTCGACATCGCCGCGAGCACCCGCAACCGGATGTGCCCGTCGGGCACGCGGACGTACCCGCGCAGCGTCGCGTAGGTGCGTCGCGACGGGATCTCGCGGAGGATCCGCGGCAGCACCAGCCGGATCGGGCGCAGCACCGAAGGATCGGCGAGCAGCTCGGCGAGCGGCTCGACCGCCGATTCGCCGATCGCCACGAGGGCCGCAGCCGCGCGGCCGCGCGTCGCCGGTCGCTGCAACGCCTCGACCAGCACCGGCAGCAACCGGACGTCGGCGACGTGGGCCGCGGCGCGCAGGGCCGCGCGGCGGACCTCGGGGACCGGATCGACCAGCAGCGCCCGCACGGGGCGGTACGCGGCGCCGCCGAGGTCACGCAGGATCTTCGCCGCCTCGACGCGCGCGTCGGACTCGGTCGACGCGAGGAGCTCCGCGAGCGCGCGTCCGCCCTCGATCGCCCCCTCGACGCCGGCGTGTCCGAGCAGTCCGCCGACCACCGCGATGCGGACCTCCTGCGACGGGTCGTGGGCGTGCTGCAGCAGGTGCTCGAGAGCGTCGTCCCCGAGCAGCGCCGCGGTCGCGCGCACGGCTGCCGCGCGCACGGTCGGATCGGGATCATCGAGGCCGCGCACGGCCGTCTGCGGATCGGCGTGGCTGACCGTCGCCATGCGCCGCAGCGCGCTGGCGCGGACCGCCGGCACCGGCGACGTCGCGAGCCGCTGGAGCACCGCGGCGAACGCCGGGCTCTGCTCGCCCTCGAGCTGATCGAGGGCGATGAGCACCGCGGTGGGCCGCCCGTGCTCGAGCACGCGCAGCAGACCGTGCGTCGCCTTGGCGTCGAACACGAAGTCGCCGCCCTGGCTCGCACCGCGGGCGCCGATGGTCTGCTCGAGCGCGGCGACATAACGCGCGCGCACCCGTGGGATCACCACGAGCCACCCGACCACCAGCGTCACGGTGATCGCCGACAACCACTGCACCGGCATCCGCGGGGCGAGCACGACCAGGAGCACCCCGCCGAAGCCGTAGGACACCGGCTTGACCACCGCGTCGAGGAACGCCCGCGTCCGCGCCTTCACCTCGGCGCGGAACGGCCCGTACAGCGCCTGGAGGCTGGTCTCGTGCACCGTGTACTGCAGGCCGTTGTCGGCGAACTTCATCACCGTCGCGATCGCCAGCACCGGCACGAACGGCAGCGCGGCGCCGGCGACCCCGAAGACGACGGGCATCACGGCCAGGCCCACACCGACGCCGAAGCGGCGCAGCAACCCCGGCGTGACGAACAGCTGCAGCAGCAGCGCCGTGACCCCCGTCCCCGCGTAGAACAGCGAGAAGAACCGCGCCAGCTCGTCCTCTTGGAAGCTCGCCCGCGCGATCGCCTTGAACTGGTAGTCGCCGATCGTCAGGGCCGCGAACGCCAGCAGCGTCATGACGGCGAGCACCTGGACGTAGCGATCGCCGGCGATCCGGGCGGGCGGTCCCTTGCGTTGGCGCACCGTGGTGCCCTCGACGCGGGGATACTGCCCCAGCCGCCACGCGAGCACCGCGACGACGCCCATCAGCCCGATGAGGACGAACAGCAGCGCGGGCGTGCCGATGACCCGCACGATCGCGCCGGAGAGCAGGCCGATCACGACGACGCCGAGGACGCGCGCCGAGCCGATCGTGGGGAACAGCCGCCGGGCCGCGCGCGGATCGTGCAGGTCGTTGGCGATGGTCCAGAACTGCACGATGAGCAGGTTGGCGACCACCTCGGACCACACATAGAAGACCGGGTAGATCCACGGGACGTCGTAGTGCACGAGCACGAACGTCGCCGCGTACGTGGCCGCGCCGAGGCCCGTCGAGATCGCGACGAGCTTGCCGCGGGCGACCTTGTCGGCGAAGCGCGAGTATCCGACGACGGTGATCGCCGAGGCGACGCCGTAGAGCACGAACATCCACGGCAGCGCCGTGAGCGGGTAGCGGCTGAGGAACAGGGTGTCGCGGACGGTGCGACCGAGGATGAACACCGCGGAGGCGGCCAGCAGGTACGCGAACAGCAGCGCGGTGCGGCGGCCCTCGCCGGAGCGGACCCCGATCTTCTCCAGGGCCGCGCCGACGAACTCGAGCCGGTCGCGCTCGAGCTTGGTCGAGGTCCGCGACGACGCGGCGCTCACCCGCCGCCCGAGTCCGTGGCGGCGGTGGACGTCGACGAGCCGCCGCCGTCGTCGGTGCCGGAGGGCCCGCGGCACATGCCGACCTCGCAGCGCGCCGCCGCGTCGCAGCACGCGGCGTCATCGAGACACCAGCGCGACACGTCGTCGAGCGCGACGCAGGTCGCGGAGCACGCGTAGTCGCCGGCGCCGACGACCGTGCCACCGCCGTCGGGCGCGGCGCAGAACGTGGAATCGGGGCACGGCGCGGCGGCCGAGCACGGCTCGCCTTCGCCGGGCACGCCGGTCTCGTCGCCGCTCGAGCCCGACGACGACGTCACCGGCGCGCCGGTGCTCGTGTCGAGCGCGATGGTCGGATCGGCGGGCGGCTTGCGCTGCTCGCCCGAACCGCCGTCGCTGCCGCACGCCGCGGTGACGAGCACGAGGCCGAGGACGTGGCCTGCGACGCGCCGCATCACATGACCAGCCCGCCGTCGACGTCGACGGTGCGGCCGTTGAAGTAGTCGCACTCGAGCACGAACTTCGCGGCGAGCCAGAGATCCTCGGGCAGGCCGATGCGACCGACCGGGATCGCGGCGACCAGGGCGTCGCGCGCCTTCTGGTTCATCCCCTGGGTCATCGGCGTCTCGACCATGCCCGGCGCGATCGCCCCGACGCGGATGCCGTACCGCGCGAACTCGCGGGCCCACGTCACGGTGTTGGCCGCGATCGCGGCCTTCGTCGCCACGTAGTTCGACTGGCCGCGGTTACCGTGGCGCGCGACGCTCGACATGTTCACGATGACGCCCGGCCGCACCTTGTGGGTGGCGAGGTCGTACGCGAACTCGCGGACCATGAAGAACGCGCCGGTGAGGTTGACGTCGAGCACCGAGTTCCACGTCGCCGCGTCGAACTTCGTGATCTCGCCGGTCTCGCGGTTCTCCTTGAGCACCAAGCCGTCGCGGATGATGCCCGCGTTGTTGATGAGGCCGTTGAGGCCGCCCATCTGCTCGCGCGCCCAGCGGACCAGGGACTCGCACTCGGCCTCGACGGCGACGTTGCACACCCGGCGGTGGATGCCCGCCGGCAGCGTCGCGAGGCCGGCCTCGTCGAGATCGGCCGCGACGACCTGCGCACCCGCCTCGGCGAGTCGCGTGGCGAAGTGGGCACCCATGCCGCGGGCACCGCCCGTGATGATGATCTTGAGTTCCGAGAGCTGCATCGTCGAATCCACCGCCGCGGCACTGCCCGCGTGGCGGCGGATGATACCCGCGTCCGGCGGCACGGGCTGGAAAAACCGTCCCGGGGTTGCCCCGCCGCCCGTCAGCACTTGCCCGGCGGACGTTCAGGTCCGACGGCTGTCGCGGTGCGGGGTCACGGCGCGAGGACGCGCCCGGGCGCCGCGTTCGTGCCGGTCGCGGTGTGGCACGACGCACAATTGAAGTCGGTCTGCGGCGTGGTCATCGGGCGCTCGCGCCCCTCGTAGATCAGCTTCGCGGTGTACGGCGTCGCGACTGCGCCCTTGCCGAGGAAGAAGTTGCCGGCGTCGTTGCTCGTGAGTTCGACGACCGCGCCGTCGGCGCCCGTGATCTGCACGATCACGTCGGCGACCCCGAAGCAGTCGTCCGCTTCGTGGGGCAGATCGAACACGGTGCCGGCGATCGCGTAGCGCGGGCCCTCGCCCGCCTGGGTGTGGCACGAGACGCAATCGCGGCCGGGGTGCATGAAGGGCGACTCGCGGTTGCCCCCGGTCCATCGCTCGCCCGAAGCGCACTGATCATCGGCGCTCGTCGTGTTGGACGAGTCGCACGCTGCGAACAGGAGGAGGAACGACAGGACGGTGGTTCTCACGTTGGATCGTGCCCCTCCACCCTCCGTTCGTTACGAATGCTCGGCCGAATTTCCGGCGCAGGAGTGGGACGGCCCGCAGCAAGGCGTGCGGCCGTCGGCCGGGTTTGCGTCGACGGGCGCGATCCTCGACGATGACCACGCATGCGAGCAGCGATGTGGACCGTCCTGGTGCTGTGGGCGACCTCGTGCGGCGACGGCACGTCGGGATCCGGCGCGGTGGGCTCGAGCGGTGGCACCGACGCCTCGACCTCGGGCGGCGCGAGCGCGGCGTCGATCGATCCCGACACGACCGCGGGGGCGAGCGGCACGTCGGGGATCACCTCGACGGGCACCGAGAGCACCGGCGTCGACGCGACGGGCGAGGCGTCGAGCTCGGGCACCGACACCGGCGCGCCGCTGGTCCCCGCAGCGGTCCTCGACCTCGCGGCGTGGAAGCTGACGCTGCCGCTCGGTGATCCCGAGGCCCCGGACGAACCGTGGGAGATCCTGCAGCCCGCGCTCGCGGGCTTCGTCGACGACCCGCACTTCGTCGTCGCACCGGGCGGCGGCGTGCAGTTCCGGGCCGAGGTCGACGGCGTGACGACGAGCAACTCTGGCTACCCGCGCTCCGAGCTGCGCGAGATGGACGCGACGGGCCTCGACGAGGCGGCGTGGTCGACCTCGCGGGGCGTCCACCGGATGCGGGTCACGCAGGCGATCACGCACCTGCCGGAGGTCAAGCCGCACGTCGTGGCCGGGCAGATCCACGACGCGGACGACGACGTGGTGATGATCCGCCTCGAGGACGAGACGCTCTTCGTGGAGGGCGGTGGCGACGAGCTCGGCGTGCTCGATCCGGCGTACGTCCTGGGCGATCCGTTCACCGTCGAGCTCGTCGCGACCGGCGGGAGCATCGCGATCTATTACGACGACGCGCCCGATCCGGCGGTGACGCTCGCGGTGGATCGTGACGGGTGCTACTTCAAGGCCGGCGCCTACGTGCAGTCGAACCTCGAGCAGGGCGACGTCGCCGGGGCGTATGGCGAGGTGGTGATCACCGCGCTCGAGGTCACGCACCGCTAGCGACGAACGTCGTTGGGCGCCGGCAAAGCCTTCGCATGGGCGAAACGCGCCGGATCGGCGATGATCCCGGGGATGTCGAGCCCCGCGTCCCCTGCCCCGTCGAACGCCCCGAAGTGGCTCGTCGCCCTCGATCTGCGCCCCTCGAGCCACGGCGCGGTCCGTTTCGCCTCGTGGGTCTCGGGCGCGGGCACGCCCGCCGATCTCTCGCTCATCGGGGTGCACGTCATCGAGCGCGAGCAGCTCGCGCCGATCTTTCGCCTTCAGAGCCCGGACGAGGTCGGCCGCCGCGCCGAGCAGGCGCTGACGCGCGAGCTCGACGAGGCCGCGATGCACGAGTTCTTCGCCGCGAAGAAGATCGCCCTGGGCGCGCGGGCGCACGAGGTCCTCGAGCACGAGGCCGCGCGCGAGCACGCCGAGGCGATCGTGATCGGGCGGCAGATGGCCAGCGACGCCATCGCCCGGATCCGCCTCGGCACCAACGCGCGCCGGCTGCTGCGTTCGCTGCCGGTCACCGTGATCGTGGTGCCGCCGGACTACGCGAAGGTCCCGTTCGGCGCCGGGCCGATCCTCGTCGCGACCGATTGTGGCGACGACGCCGTCGCCGCGTGCCGCTTCGCCGCGAAGGTGGGCGCGCGCATGGGCCGGAAGGTGATCGCGGTGCACGTGATCCCACCGCTCGACCCGATCCTCCGGGCGTACCTCGCCGAGGGCCCGTGGGTGGAGCTCGGCGAGCAGGAGCACGCCCGCGGCGTGACGCGGCTGCAGAGCTGGTTGGAGCAGCACGGGCTGACGGGCTTCGAGACGAAGGTGGTGCAGGGCGCGACGATCGACGAGCTCGGCAAGCTCGCGGTGGAGACCCTCTCGCCGCTGGTGGTGACCGGGGCGCGGCGCCTGCCGACGGTGGCGCGCGCGTTCGTGGGGAGCACGGCGGCGACGCTGGCGGCGGAGATGCCTGTGCCGGTCGCGGTGGTTCCGCCGGAGGGTTGAAGGCGAGCTGCGTCGGCGAGGACGCGGAGCCGAGGCCGCGCCCCTTCAGTGCGCGAGCCGGGGCTCCGGCACCGCGTTGCGGACCGGGGTCAGCGTCTGCAGGTACGCGAACATCGCCGCGAGGTCCTCGTCGGTGTAGTTGGCGACCAGCGTCGCGGGCATCGGCGGGAGGATCGGGCGGCCCTTGCCCATGTGGCGGCCGCTGCGGATCGCCTCGATGAAGTTCTGTGCGGTCCACGAGCCGATGCCGGTCTCCGGATCGGGGGTGAGATTCGCGCTGAAGCTCGTGCCCCACGGGCCGGCGAACGCGGTGTTCGTCGCCCCGATCAGCACGAGCCACGGGCCCGGCGGGAGCGCCGGCGGATCGGGCATCACCACGTCGGAGGGATGGCCCGAGAGCAGCCGCGTCATGTCGGGCGCGGGGCCGTTGGGGCCCATCGCGAAGGGCGTGTGGCAGTCGATGCACAGGCCGGCGTGGACGAGGTACCGCCCGCGCAGGACGGGATCGGGCGTCGCGTCGGCGGTGCTCGCCGCGGCCGGCTGGCTCGCGGCGCTGCTGTTGCAGGCCCCCAGGAGCAGCGCGACGAAGATGGCATTGAGGATGCGGAGGGTCATGGCGTGATCTCCAAGTTCGGGTTCGGGTTCGGGTTCG
>LNFM01002351.1_pt1 | contig 41324 bp, 42 predicted proteins | sample 596031 | NCBI WGS metagenome assembly LNFM01 (sample SAMN04254537, study PRJNA301005) | activated carbon metagenome | isolation source: dual media filters at the Ann Arbor, Michigan drinking water treatment plant | place: USA: Ann Arbor
AGAGCTGGTCGACATGCGGCGGCTTCTTCAGCGCCGGCTGCAGCCAGGCGTCGTTCTGCAGCACGTTGGCCAGGATGTTGCGGTGGAGCAGCGTCGCGCCCTTGGACACGCCGGTGGTGCCGCCAGTGTATTGCAGGAAGGCGACGTCATTTAGCGTGAACTTGGGTTTGCTGAGCGTCATGCTGCGGCCGGCCGCCAGCGCGTCGTTGAAGCCGACCGCGCCGGGGAGCGACCAGGCCGGCACCATCTTCTTGACCTTGCGGACCACCAGATTGACGATCACGCCCTTGAAGCCGAGCAGATCACCCATGCTGCCGACAATCACATGCTTGACCGCGGTCTTCGCAATCACCTGCTGCACCGTGTTGGCGAAATTCTCCAGGACGATGATCGCCTCGGCGCCGGAATCCTTGAGCTGATGCTCGAGTTCGCGCGGGGTGTAGAGCGGATTGACATTCACCACCGCATAGCCAGCGCGCAGCACGGCGGCGGTCGATACCGGGTATTGCAGCACGTTCGGCATCATCAGCGCGACGCGGGCGCCCTTCTGAAGGCCCTTGCTCTGCAGGTAAGCCCCGAGCGCGGAAGACATTTCGTCGAGGTCGCGGTAGCTGATCGACTTGTCCATGCAGATGAACGCCTTGCGGTCGGCGAACTTCTTGAAGCTCTCCTCCAGCAGTTCGACGAGCGAGGAGTACTGGTTGACGTCGATATCGGCCGGGACGCCGGCCGGATACTGCTTGAGCCAGATTCGCTCCATGGTTTTTCCCTCTCTGGTTTATCTCCCTGTTCCTGGCCGGGAGCGCCGTTTTTTTGGACAGTATTGTGAAAGCCGCCGCGTCTGGCAAGCGGCTGCGCGCTATCGACGCATCGCCACTCCGCGATCGCTACCCCGATGGCGAAAACGTTACCCAGTCGCGCGGCTTGGCGCCGGTTAGCCTGCCGGCTTGGTTTCGCCCTTTGGTTTCGCGGCGGCCTTGGGTTTCGCAGGCTTGGGCATCGACTTTTCACTGGCGGGCGGCTTTTTCTCAGTCGCAGCGGCTGGTTTGGCAACGGCCGCCGGCTTGGCTGCGGCCACCGGACTGACTACGGCTGCCGGTTTGGCGTTCGCATGCTGGGTCGCGGGTAGTTTGGAGGCCGGCTTCGCGTTGGCTTCGGCCTTGGGCGCTGCTGCAGTTTCGTGCTTCTTCGCCGCGATGCGCGATTTCTTGCCGCGCTTGGCCGGCGTTTGCAATTGGGCGTCGGCGGCGATGGCTGCGATCAGCGCGGGTCCCGACTTGGTCGGCCCGGTATAGACCAGAACAGGCTCGGAGGGCGCCGCGGCGGCAGCGATCAGTTCCGAGGGCCTGGCCATCGGCTGCTGCAGCCCGGCAGTGAAGAACGCCACGGCCGTTTCGCCCGACGCGCCGTTGGCGGCGACGAGTTCACCATCGTCATCGCTGGCCGGCCGCTTGCGCTTGCCGCTGCACATCTCGTCGCGCAGATTGGGCGGCGAAGCGTCGACCGGAACCAGGTTGTCGACGGTGCCGAGCGCCGGGCGCAGCCAGCCGAGCCCGTTATTGCCGAAGCCGCGCTCCAGCAATTGCGCCGCGCGAACCGCACGTGCCTGCCCGGACGGGGCGCCGAGCACCACGGCGATCAGCCGCTTGCCGTTGCGCGTCGCCGACGCGACCAGGTTGTAGCCGGAGGCGCAGATGAAGCCGGTCTTGAACCCGTCGGCGCCGGGATAGCGCCCGATCAGGCGGTTGAAGTTCTGCGTAACCCTGCGACCGTAGCGGATCGAGGGGATCTGCATGAAGTACTCGTATTCCGGCACGTCGCGAATGACGGCGCGCGCCAGCATCGCAAGATCGCGCGCCGACGTCACTTGCCCCTCCGCCGGCAGGCCATTGGGATTGACATAGGTCGTCTGCGTCATGCCGAGGCGGCGCGCGGTCTGGTTCATCATCTCCGAGAAACCTTCGACCGAACCGCCGACGCCCTCGGCGAGAACCACCGCCATGTCGTTGGCTGACTTCACCATCATCATCTTCAGCGCGTTGTCGACCGTGACCTGAATGCCGGCGCGGAAGCCCATCTTGGATGGCGCCTGCGACGCGGCGACCGGCGAAACCGTCAGCACGGTGTCGAGCGACAGCCGCCCCTCCTTGACCGCCTTCAACGTGACGTAGGCGGTCATCACCTTGGTGATGGAAGCCGGATACCAGGGATAGGTCGCGTTCTCGGCCTGCAGCACCTTCCCCGTATCGGCTTCGACCACCAGCAGCGCTTCGGCGTGCGCAACGCGCGGCGCGGTCATGGCGGCAAGCGCCACGACCAGGCATATCCAGCTGCAAGACGGCTTGGGAAGCGACAGGCGAGGCAAATACACTTTTCCGTTCCGGTCCTTTGAGACCCGCCTCGGAAGAGGAGGTCCTGAGATCTAGCATTCGGGGTTCAAGCGTGTGCGGCGCCGTCGCTTTGCAGATGCAAACCTATACCGGCTTGCTGATTCAGAACAGAGGCCGGGCGACTCAGTGGTGGATGAAATAAGCGCAATTTGGGCATATTCCAACCCTGCGGCGCCCGCCTGGGTCTAATCGCTGGCCGGGTTCGCTTCGACGGGGGCGGGGGCGCCTTCATGCACCATGAACTGGGCCTTGGCGAGTTCCGCAAAACGCCCGCCCTTGCCCACCAGTTCATCAAAAGTTCCGCTTTCGATCACGCGGCCGTGGTCGAACAGCAGGATCCGGGTGGCGTTGCGAATGGTCGAAAGCCGGTGCGCGATGACGAAGGTGGTGCGGCCCTTCATCACCTCGTCGAGCGCGGCGTTGACCTTGGCTTCGGTGACGGCGTCAAGCGCGCTGGTGGCCTCGTCGAGGATCAGTATCGGCGGGTCCTTCAATAGCGCGCGCGCGATCGACAGCCGTTGCCGCTCGCCGCCGGAAAGCATGCGGCCGCGCTCGCCGGCATGGGTTTCGAATTTCCTGTCGCTACGTTCGATGAATTCCAGCGCCTGCGCCCGCTCGGCGGCCAGCCGCAGTTCCTCGTCGGTTGCGTCAGATTTGCCGACACGCAAATTGTCGGCGATCGAGCGGTTGAACAGCAGGGCCTCCTGGAACACGACGCCTATGTTTCGCCGCAAAGCGGTGAGCTTCAGGCCGCGCACGTCCATGCCGTCGATCTTGATGATGCCCGACTGAGGGTCGAAGGCGCGGTGCAAGAGCGCTATCGCGGTCGATTTTCCGGCGCCGGTCGGGCCGACCAGCGCGATGGTCTGGCCCGGGAGGGCGGTGAACGAAAGATCCTCGACCGCTGGCCGCTTGCCGTCATAGGAAAAAGAAACGTCGGTGAACTCGACAAGGCCGGAAAGCCGCCCGGTATCCATCGCGCCCGGCCGGTCGCGCACCGCGGGCACCGCGTCCAGCACGTCGAAGAATTCTTTCAGCCGGGGCGCCTCCATGAACACGCTGTTGATGAAGCTCACCACCTGTTCGAGCTTCTGGATCAGCATGGTTGCAAAGCTCACGAACATCACGATCTCGCCGACGGTTGTCAGGCCTTGTTCGTGCAGGATGATGCCGACAGTGAAAATCGCCAGCACGGTAATGGTTGTCGAGGCGCGGGTGATGACGGTTACCAGCGCCCACCACGACAGCACCGGCATCTGTACCGCGAGCAGCTTGTCGGCGACGAAGCGCAGGCCCTGAACCTCGGCGTCGATCCGCACGAAGCTTTGCACCAGCGCGACATTGCCGAGCGCGTCGGAAGCGCGCGCGGACAGGTCGCTGTAATGCGCCTCCACCTCGCTTTGCATGCCGTAGGTCCTGCGCACCACCAGCGTCGTCAGCACGGTGAATACCACGCACAGCAGGAACAGCAGGATCGCCAGTCGCCAGTTGATATACAGCGCCAGCGGAAGCAGTACGACCAGCGAAAGGATCGCCGCAAAATGCTCGCGGAAGAACCCGAGCCAGAGCCGCCACAGCGCGTCGGTGCCGTTGAGCATCACCTTCATCAGCCGGCCGGAATGGGTGCCGGTGTGGTAGGTGAGCGGAAGCTGCATGATATGCTCGAAGTATTCCGTCAGCACCGCCTGGCGCTGGCGGTGCGCCAGCTTGTCGGCATGGAGGGCGACCGCGGCGCTGCACAGGATCGTGAACAGGCCGAATGCCACCCACGCCGCCAGCAGCGGCCAGGCCGTATTCGAGGCCAGTGGTCCGGCCTGCGGCTTGCCGGACAGCACGTCGATGATGCGGCCGAACAGGACCGGCTCGGCGAATTGCGCGCCGGCCAGCAGCAGGTTGGCGAAAGCGAGGATCCATCCCAGCCGCGCCTCTTTGCCAAGCAGTTCGAGAACGCGGGTATAGAGGCGCAGCATGGACATCCAGGGATCGAGGAAGAGCCGTGTCGAGATCAGCCGGGACGTATTCTAATCAGGGATCGCCGTCCAGAACCAGCGCCCGCTCGAGTTTTGCTCAGTTGATCAGGCGGCCATTCCGCGGAGGCAGGAACTGATCGTCGAAAATGTCCGAGGCCTGCGGCCGTTTTTGAAACTTGAAATCTTCTCCGACCTGATCGATCGAGCGCTCGAACCTCGCCGGATCGATTCCGCCGATGCCGTTGCGTCTTGCCTCCGCGGTCAGGATGTTGTCGCGGAGAATGCTGCGCAGGCGTTCCAGTTCGAGATCGCGCGAGCCGCCGTCCACGCGGTTCGCAATCTCGGCGGCGGCGCGTTCGGGATTCTTCGCGGCCAACTGCAGGCCGCCGATCGTCGCCCGCACGAATGCCTTGACCGCCTCGGGCTTGGTGGCCGCCAGCTCCGGATTGACGATGACGGCGAAACCGTAGGCCTCGCAGCCATAGTCGGCGAATTTCAGCACCGCCAGATCGTCGGCCGGCACGCCGCGGTCGCGCAGGTTGATGGCCGACAGATAGGAAAATCCGGTGACAGCGTCGACTTGGCCCGCCGACAGCATCGGCTCGCGCACCGCGGCACTGATGCTGCTCTGCTTCACGCTCCGGATCTTGATGCCGTTCTGCCGCGCTATCGCCGGCCATAGCCGGATCGTCAGGTCGCCTTCAGCGACGCCCAGCGTCTTACCTTCGATATCGGACAGCGACTGCACGCCCCGGCTCTTGCGCGCGATGATGGCGTACGGCGCCTTGTTGAACAGCACGAACACCGCCTTGATCCTGGGGTCGCCCTGCTTGTCGCGCGCCCGCATCAGCGCGTTGATATCGACCAGCGCGAAATCACTGGTGCCGGCGGCGACGCGGGCGATGGCATCCGCCGATCCGCCGGCGGTGCTGGTGGTGACCAACAGCGCCTCCGCGCCGAACAAGCCATGGGCGGCCGCCATCACGAAGGGTGCGGCCGCGGCGTCGATCGGCCGGTCAAGCGAAAACTGGATTGCGAGCGGCGGCCGCGGTTCGTTCGCGGCCAAAACGGGGTTCGCGCCAAAGCCTGCAATCGCGCCAAGCCCGGTCAGGCAGGCGATGACGGCGCAGAAGGCGTTGAACCTGATTGTACGCATGGCGCTTCACATCAACATCAGATGGAACAGGCTGCGTCGTCTGTGATGACGGTTTCGTGACACCATCGGCCGCAGGCCCGCGATCAGGCATTCTGCCTCATCCAGCCTGAACGGTCGATGACTGCCACGATTTCGCCAGAGATCGTTCAGCTGCCGTTGGGTTTCGGGAACCTAATGTCCGACCAGTGGTTAGCTGTCTCCTGGGCCTGTCAGGCCGGGCGACCACGGAGGATATCGGGATGTTCGCGCGAAAAGGTGTGTTTTCATCGATCGGCCGGGCCAGTGCCGTGATCACGGTGGCGGCGGTGGCGCTGACGGCAGCGGCGCCGTCGATGGCCTTCGCCGGTGGCTCGTCTTCCGCAAAGGTTGTATCGGCTTCGGTCGGGTCGAGCGCCGCAACGGATATTGGCGCCCAGCGCCGGCATTACCGCGGCGGCGGACACGGTGGCGCCGCGGCCGCGGCGGCGTTTGCTGGTATCGTTGGCGTCGGGATCGCGGTCGCTGCCTCCCAGAACCGCCGTCACCACTATTATGACAGCGGCTATGGTTACTACGACGCTCCACCGGCCTATTATGGTGGTGGCCCGGTCTATTACGGTAGCCCTGGCTACCACGGCGGCTATCATCGGTCGGGTGTGCCGCATTTTCGTGGGCATCCGCTCGCTGGCTGGTAATCGCTGATATCCTTATGGTTAACTGATGAATCCACCGGCCGGCCTGGCCGGTGGATTTTTTAACAATTGTGGCGCCGGCCGTTAACACGCCGGCGATGGCTTTACGCTAGGTTTGGCGAATGAGTGATTCGCTCGAACGGCTTCATCAGGCTGTTATCGCGGCCAAAGATCTCGATCCGGCCATTTCGCGCACGGCCCGGCTGTTTCAGCGCGGCCCATCCCGGATGGCGAGGAAGCTGGCCGAGGAAGCGATCGAAGTCGTGATCGACGCCGTGAATGGCAACGCCGACGCCGTGGTCCGCGAGAGTGCCGATCTGCTCTACAACCTGACCGTTCTATGGGTGGCGGCCGGCGTGAAGCCGCAGGACGTCTGGCGCGAGATGGAACGCCGCGAGGATCTGCTTGGTATCGCCGAGAAGATGCCCAAATCAGCGGCCAAGCTGGCGGTCAAAATGCAAGAATCCGTTGCGAAGAAGGTGGCGCCGGTCAATTCACGTACCGCCGTCGCAAGCTCGCCTGCGATCGGGCGACGAATTGTCGCGCTCGACGGCCGGGGCCTTCGCAAGCGGCACTGATTTGCCCGATTTCGCGCGTTTTCCGGCATGGACAAATCGGCGCCATGATGGTTCATGCGGCGATGCTGAAACGGACCTACGACTGGTTTATCAACGCGGCTGACAAGCCCTACGCGCTTTGGATCTTGGCGGCGGTGTCCTTCGCGGAAAGCTCTTTTTTCCCGATACCACCCGATGTCATGCTGCTGCCGATGTCGTTGGCACGGCCGAAGAAGGCATGGTGGTTCGCCACCGTATGCACGGTCGCGTCCGTCGCCGGCGGCGTGGTCGGTTATGCGATCGGCGCGCTGCTGTATGACTCGGTCGGGCACTGGCTCATCACCGTCTACGGGCTCAGCGACAAGGTCGAGACCTTCCGGGCGTCCTATGCCGAATGGGGCGCGGTGATCATCCTGTTGAAGGGGCTGACACCCATTCCCTACAAGCTCGTGACCATCACATCCGGATTCGCCGGCTACAATATCTGGCTCTTCATCCTGTGCTCGATCGTGGCGCGCGGCGGGCGCTTCTTCGTGGTCGCGGTTCTGCTCAACCGCTACGGCGATCCGATACGGGCGGAGCTGGAAAAACGGCTGGGCCTGTGGGTCGCGATCGGGGCCGTCGTTCTGGTGCTGGGCTTCGTCGCTGCGTTCAAGCTGATCTAGCGCCCGCTCCGGGCTGGCCGCAGCGCAGGGCACCGGCGCTATCGGGTTGGCTGGAAACCCGCCCGGCTCAAGAAAGCGCGCCAAATCAACATTGCAGCGCCGTTTCGATTCCATCGAAACGGAAAAAGCCCTAGGGTCGCGACATGCCCGATCGGACTTTCTATCGATTCAAGATATTCGGCATGCAGGTTGCGGTGAGCGGCCTTGTCTGGTCGATGCTGGTGATGGCGCCGGGTTCGGCCTGGCCGCAAACGTCGGCTCAGCCCGCGCCCGGCGTGCAGGCGCCGGCGCAACCCGCGCCGCAGCAGGCCGAACCGCCGGCCCCGCCGCGCGAGGAAAATCCGGGCCTCATCAACGAAATCGGCAAGCTGTGGGAGAAGTCAAAATCGCTGTTGCCGACGCTGAAAAGCCCGAGCGAGGCCATTGACGATCTCAACGCACGGGCAAAGGACGCCGGAGAAAGCCTGTCGAACATGGCCAAGCCTTCGATCATGGTGAGAGGCCGCATGGCTTGCCTGGTGGCGGCCAACGGCGCGCCCGATTGCAAGGCTGGCGCCGACCGGCTCTGCCAGAGCAAGGGCTACAAGGAAGGCAGCAGCCTCGACACCGACGCTGCCGAGAAATGCTCGCCGAAGGTGTACCTGCCGGGCCACAAGCGACAGCCGGGCGATTGCAAGACCGAAAACTACGTCACCCGCGCGCTGTGTCAGTAGCCAGCGTCAAAACGCAATACTTGACACTGGAAAGATTGCCTTGTTGGAATGACCGGCAACGCCGGGCAATGCGCTCTAATGAACTGAAGGATTGCTGCGAATGTCCATGCCTGCCTTGTTCAAGGGCCGCCTGTCGCTCCCCGTGATCGGCGCGCCGCTCTTCATCATCTCCGTGCCCGATCTCGTGATCGCGCAATGCAAGGCGGGTGTGGTCGGCTCGTTTCCGGCGCTGAATGCGCGTCCGCCGGCGCTGCTTGACGAGTGGCTGGCGCGGATCAAGGAAGAACTCGCCGCTTACGACAAGGCGCATCCCGAGCGGCCTTCGGCGCCGTTTGCGGTGAACCAGATCGTGCACCGGTCGAACAACCGGCTCGATCAGGATCTGGCGTTGTGCGAGAAGCACAAGGTGCCGATGATGATCACCTCGCTCGGCGCGCGCGAGGAGCTCAACCAGGCGGCGCATGGCTGGGGATGCCTCGTCTTCCATGACGTCATCAACCAGAAGTTCGCGCACAAGGCGGTCGAGAAGGGCGCCGACGGATTGATCCTGGTGTCGGCCGGCGCCGGCGGCCATGCCGGCGAGATTTCGCCGCTGGCATTCGTAGCGGAGACGCGGGCCTGGTTCGACGGGCCCATCGCGTTGTCGGGCGCGATCGCGAACGGCCGCGCGATCCGCGCGGCGCGGGTCCTGGGCGCCGACTTCGCCTATATCGGCTCCGCCTTCATCGCCACCACGGAAGCCAATGCGGTCGAGGGCTACAAGCAGATGATCACGGCCTCGGGCGCGGAAGACATCGTTTATTCAAATCTCTTCACCGGCGTCCACGGCAACTACCTGAAGCCGTCGATCGTTGCCGCCGGCATGGATCCCGACAATCTGCCGACTTCCGATCCTTCCAAGATGAGCTTCGGCACCGACGAATCCGGCGAGCGCGCCAAGCCGAAGGCCTGGAAGGAAATCTGGGGCAGCGGGCAGGGCATCGGCAGCCTCGCCAAGGTGGTGCCGGCGGCCGAACTGATCGCGCGTTTCAAGAAGGAATACGACGAGGCGGTCGACCCGCCGCTGTGAGAGCTCTCACGGCGCGTGCCATCGTCAACGCGGCGGAGGATTGATCGATGGTGGCAAGTGCGGATCTCGGCGGGCATGTCGCGCTGGTGACGGGCGCGTCCCGCGGCATCGGGGCGGCGATCGCGTTTGCCCTTGCCGAGGCCGGTTCCGCGGTCGCGGTCAATTATCGCGAGCGGGCCGACAGCGCCGAGGCCGTCGTCGCCGGCATCACGTCCATCGGCGGCCGCGCCGTAGCGGTCGCCGCCGATGTGTCGCGGGCCGCGGCCGTGACGGGCATGGTCGAACGGGTCGCCGCCACGCTCGGTCCAATCGACATTCTCGTCAACAATGCGGGTGTCGCCATCGTGCGCGGCGTCGACGACCTCACCGAGGACGATTTCGACCGCACCATCGCGGTCAATCTGAAATCGGCATTCCTGTGTACCCAGGCGGTGCTGCCGGCGATGCGGGCGCGCGGATGGGGCCGCATCGTCAACATCTCCTCGGGCGCGGCGCGCGGCGCCGGCGCCATTGGCGTCCACTACAACGCCTCAAAAGCCGGCATGGAGGGGCTGACGCGCGGCTACGCGGCGCGCCTCGTCAAGCAGGGCATCACCGTCAATGCGGTGGCGCCCTCGCTGATCGAGACCGACATGATGCGGGGGCGCACCGACCTGACCCGCAACATTCCGCTCGGCCGGATGGGGCAGGCCGACGAAGTCGCGCAAGCCGTGAAGATGGTGCTCGGCAATGGCTACATCACCGGGCAGACCATCATGCTCAATGGCGGCATGGCGTTCATCTGAGGGACGCCCCGTCCAGCCTCGACTCCCTGCCGCGGGCAAGGCAAGAAGCGGTCCCCTTCACCCGACAGGACCCCGCGCCCATGGAAGCCATCTTTCGCGTTGACGGCAAGGACGTCGTCACCAGTCCGCTTGCGGCGGGACCGTGGGACCCGCGCATGCAACACGGCTCGCCCCCGGCGGCGCTGGCGGTCTGGGTGGCGGAGAACATTCCTACCCCGGTTCCGATGCGGGTCGCGCGCGTAAGCGTCGATCTGATGCGCCCGGTTCCGGTGGCACCGCTGACAATCGAAAGCGAAGTCTTGCGGGAAGGGCGCAAGATCCAGCTTTGCGCCGTCAGGCTGTCAGCGGCAGGCGTCATCGTGGTCGCGGCCACCGTGCTGAAAATCAAGGCGCAGGCCAGCGAATTGCCGCCAGAGGCCGCGATACTGCCGGTCGAGCTTCCCGGCCCGGCCCAATCGCGCGTCGAGCCGGCCGACTTCTCGTCCAGTCCGTTCGTGACCGGGATGTCGCTGCGCGCCGCCCGCGGCAGGTTCGGCGTGCCGGGGCCCGGTGCGATCTGGTATCGCGTCGACCGGCCCATCGTCGAGGGCTCGCCGGTCTCGCAGCCGATGCGGGCGATGGCGGCGGCGGATTTCTGCAACGGCACCTCGGCGGTGCTGGATTTTCGCCACTGGACCTTTCTCAACGCCGACCTGACCGTGAACTTCGCCCGGGAGCCGGTCGGCGACTGGATCCTGGTCGACGCCGAGTCCTGGATCGGTCCTGATGGGGCGGGGCTGGCAATGGCAAGGCTCGCCGACGAGCGCGGTTATTTTGGCCGCGCCATCCAAACCCTGGTCATCGAAAAGCGTTGATCTGCGGGCCGCACGGCGAGCCGCGGTCGTCGCGACCGCGGCTGCCGGATCATTCGAGTTCGATCGGTTGAAAGCGACCGGCTTCGTCAAGCGCCGTGCCCCAGATCTTGTTCGATGCCTGGTGCTCGGCCCGGCCGAAGCCGAGCGTGGTACCAAGGCCGAGATCGAGATTTCGGGTATTCTCCAGCGTGTCGATCAGCTTTTCGGTGTCGAGCTGGGGCCCGGTCCGCTTCAACGCCTGGATCAGCACGTTGGCGGCGACATAGCCTTCGAGCGACACGTAGTCGGGCGCCTCGCCGGGGAAGAACTTGGCCAGCGCGTTCTTGTACTCCAGCACCGCCGACGAATAACCCGAGACCGCCGGGACGACCTGCGTCACGATGACCCCGCTAGCATAACGCGCGCCGAGCAGCTTCAACTCTTCCGCGAGCGCGGTAGAGCCGACGAACGAGACGTTGGTGTAGATCATGGTGGGATAGAGATCGCGGGTCTTCTCGATGAACTTCGCCGCGGCGCGATAGGTGGCGACCATCACGACCGCCCTGATCGGCGTCTTCTGCGCCTTCAACTGGTTGACGGCGTCTTCCACATCGACCGAATTCCGCTGGTAATTGAGGCGGAGGATCGTGCCGTCGTTGACGCCCATGGTGCGAAACGCCTTTGCCACCCCGGCGAATCCGGCGTCGCCGTACGAATCCTGCTGGGCAAATACCGCGATTTGCCGCGGCTGAATCCGGCGCATCTTGACGAGGTAGCGGACGACGGCGTCGGTTTCCTGCACGTAGCTGGCGCGATAGTTGAATACGTAGCGGTCCGGCGGATCGTTGCGCAGCAGGTTCGCTCCGGTGAAGGCGCCGAAGAACAGCATCTTGCGCTCGAGCGCGTAGGGAATCGCCACCGCCGCGGTCGGCGTCCCGACATTGCCGATGATGCCGAACACCTGATCTTTTTCATAAAGCTGCTTCATCGCATCGATGGTGCGCGTCGGCTCGTAGCCGTCGTCGGCGGCAAACAGCTTCAGCATCCGCCCGTCAATGCCGCCGGATTCGTTGACACGATTGAAAGCGGTCTCGATTCCGAGCTTCATTTGCCGTCCCAGCTCCCTGGCCGCGCCGGAAAACGGGGCTGCGATGCCGAACCGGATTTCCCGCTCGCTGATGCCGCGCGGGAAGGGACCGGTCGGGGTCGGCGGGACGGAAACTGCCGGCGCCGTTGCCGCGGTGGCTGCGGTCGCTGCCACAGCGGCGGACGGGCCAATGACGCTGGACAGGCTGGGCCCGGCAATCGAGCGTTCGAGGTCGGCGAGCTGACGGTCGGCGCGGCTGCAATCCATCCGTCCCAGCGTGACCGAGGCGCGGCCGTCGGTGACGCTCTTGTCGAACACCTTGGTGAGGTCGGAGCGCTCCGCCTCGTTCGAGGAGGCTTCCCGGATCACTGCGGTAAACTTGTCGACGATGGTCTGGATGCGGGGGCGTGCGATGTCGCGGCAGGCCTGTGCCGATCCGATCACTGGTCCGACGCGAACGGCGAGGTCGCGCACGATATCGATGTCGCCGGCGCGGGCGCCGCCGGCCATGCCCAACAGCAGGGCGGCGGACAGCGCGGATAAGAGGGTGATCCGGTGCGACGTCATGGCATGCTCCTTGAGAACGGATTCGTGGCGCAACGGCTCTTGGCCATCGTCACGTCCTCCACTCAGTTTACTGGTTTGTACGCGGCGGTGCTGCTTGAGCCGGATCCTCGCGCCACTGCATGAACTTCTTGAGCAATTGCCCCGACGGCTCGGATGTTGCCGGACTGCCCGGCGGGGTGGCGGCGAGAATGGCCTGGAATTCACTGATAGCAGGTTTCGGAGTGGCTTCCTTGGACTGGAACAGGGCGGACTTGATTGTCTGCGCAACCCCCGACGTGGTCGCCGGCTCGCTCTCGCCCTGCCGCGAGCCCGGCACGACAATAACGAAGAAAAGAGCCACGACCGCCGAAACGCCGATGGCGGCGGCAAAGCGCGCCGCAACGCTCCACAACGCTCCTTTCGGCTCCGGTTCGGGTTCGCGCATCACCTCGGGATCAAGTGGGTGCCGCAGCGAGTCGGCTACGGCGCCTTCAAGCCGGGAATCGAACGACTCCGGCGAAAACGTCGTCGCGGGAGCGACCTCGCGCGAGGTGGCGGATCGGTCGCGCAACCAGCGGGGGGCGTAATAGAGGGGGTCGCGGGGGTTGAGATGATCTTGCTCGCTCACGCTACTCATACTCTTACTCCTCATGACCTGGCTTCATGACACATGGCTGAACGTTTGGCTGCTGAACGTCGAAACGTCCGCGCGCGCATCTGGCGGCTTCCGGCGAAATCGAAGCGGTACCGGGAGCCGGCCATGGCCGCCCCGACGCCGCGTTGCCTGGACCGTAATTCGGAATCTATACGAGCGGCGTGGCCGCTGTCGGCTACACTCATCTGCGAGATCGAATCTCGAGACCCCACGACCCCCATCGCCACCGCTGCCTTCCCCTCGGCAAATCTGCTGTTGCGAACCAATCGATGCCAGACGCCGATTCCGACAGCATCAATTAATTTTATTTTTGTTAATGATAGTGCGGCAAGACGAATTTAGGTCCAAAGTTTGACGAAAGTAAGTTGAGCGTTGCGGACTTCGCAGCTCGATCCAGCGCAAAGCAGCCGCTGGAAGCCCTCTTGCCGTATTTCTACCATTCCAGCGATCGAAACGCGCCGCAAATGCGACGGAATTGCTGCTTGCAGCTGCGGTTTTTGCCGCCGCCGTCGCGTCTCCGCGCATTAAGAACTCGTTAACCAAACTCGCTCACGGTTAACCATTCAATAAGAAAGGCGAGTTGATCACCATGGACGTCCGAGCGGATCCCACGCGTCAATTGGTCCGGCTGCGCGGCCGGTCCTATGTCGCGTTCGTGTTCAGCCCCGTCGTGCCGATCGTGGAGTGGCTCGCCGAAATCGACGCCACGCTGGCGCGCTCGCCGGGCTTTTTCGTCGGCAAGCCGATCGTGCTCGACCTCGCCGCCGTGGACTTGAGCGGTTCTGCCATCGCCCATCTCGTCGGCAGTCTCCAGCAGCGCAGCATTCGCGTGCTCGGCATCGAAGGGGTGGACGAGGATCGCCTGGCGGCGGACATGCCTCCATTGCTGACCGGCGGCCGGGCCTGCGTGATCACGCGAACCGAGCCGCCGCCAAAGGCGGGGCCCGCAGACAAACCGAAGCCGAACTCGCTGCTGCTCGAAAGCCCGGTGCGGTCGGGCCAATCGGTCGTCTTCACCGATGGCGACGTCACGGTGCTGGGCTCGGTCGGTTCGGGCGCCGAGATCGTCGCGGGCGGATCGATCCACGTCTATGGGACGTTGCGCGGTCGCGCGATGGCGGGCGTCAACGGCAACCCGGCGGCGCGGATCTATTGCCAGAAGATCGAGGCGGAACTGCTCGCCATCGACGGTTACTACCAGACCGCAGAAGAAATCGACGTGTCGCTCCGCAACCGGCCGGCCCAAGCCTGGCTGCAGGGCGACACCATGAAAATCACCCCGCTGAATTAACCCGCTAAGGAGAACACGAATGGCCAAGGTTCTGGTCGTTACATCCGGCAAGGGTGGCGTCGGAAAGACCACCTCCACCGCCGCGCTCGGCGCTGCGCTCGCACAGGGCGGGCAAAGCGTCGTGGTGGTCGATTTCGACGTCGGCCTGCGCAACCTCGACCTCGTGATGGGCGCCGAACGCCGCGTGGTGTTCGACCTCATCAATGTGGTGCAAGGCGTCGCCAAGCTCCCGCAGGCACTGATCCGCGACAAGCGCCTGGAGAATCTCTGGCTGCTTCCGGCTTCCCAGACCCGCGACAAGGACGCGCTGACCGATGAGGGCGTCGGCCGCGTGATCGCCGAGCTTTCGACGCGGTTCGACTGGATTCTGTGCGACAGTCCGGCCGGTATCGAGCGCGGCGCGACGCTGGCGATGCGTTACGCCGACCAGGCCGTCATCATCACCAATCCCGAAGTCTCCTCGGTGAGGGATTCCGACCGCATCATCGGCATGCTGGATTCGAAAACCGTCAAGGCGGAACGCGGCGAGCGCGTCGAAAAGCATGTCCTGATCACCCGCTACGATCCGGCGCGCGCGGCGCGCGGCGAGATGCTCGGCATCGACGACATCCTCGAAATTCTCGCGACTCCGCTGCTCGGAATCATTCCCGAGAGCCAGGACGTGCTGCGCGCCTCCAACGTCGGCTCCCCGGTGACGCTCAACAATGCCGAAAGCCCGCCGGCCCGAGCCTATTTCGACGCCGCCCGGCGGCTGCGGGGCGAGGAGGTCGCCATGGTGGTACCCTCCGAGCGCAAGGGCTTCATGGACCGGATCCTGGGACGGAGGGCCGCATGAGCATGAAGCTGCTGCGGCTGTTCGGCAGCCGCCAAGCCTCCGCGCCGGTCGCGCGGGAGCGGCTGCAGATCTTGCTGGCGCATGAGCGCGGGCTGCTGGGCCAGACCGACCTTCTGGTGACGCTGCGGGAGGAAATTCTTGCGGTCGTTTCCAGGCACGTGGTGCTGGATCCGGATAAGGTCATCGTCAAGCTGGAGCGGGGCAAGAACGTCTCGACGCTGGAAGTCGATATCGAAGTCCCCAACAGTTTCGACAAGTCGGTCGCGGCTGCCGACAGGCGCATGGCCGGCTGAGTGTTAATGCCGCCATCGCTCCGGCTCTATCCCACCATCCGCCCGCGGCCGGTCCAAAATCCCGCCTTCAGCACCTTCTTGTCGACCTTGCCGACGCCGGTCATCGGCAGCGCGTCGACGAACTTGATGTGCTTGGGCGCGTGCGCCGAGCCCTTCTTCGCCTTGACCAGGTTGATCAATTCGTCGGCGTCCGGCCTTGCGCCTTCGCGGGCCACGATCACCGCGGTAACGGCCTCGCCCCATTTGTCGTCGGGCACGCCGACCACGGCGACCATGGCGACATCGGCGTGCTGCGACAACACGTCTTCGACCTCGCGCGGAAAGATGTTGAAGCCACCGGAGACGATCATGTCCTTCTTGCGGTCGAGGATGAACATGTAGCCGCGCTCGTCCGATCGCGCGATGTCGCCGGTGTGCAGCCAGCCGCTCTTCAGCGTCTCGTCCGTTGTGTCCGGCCGTTTCCAGTATTCGGCCATCACATGCGTTGCGCGCACGCAGATCTCGCCGGCCTCGCCGGTTGCGACCTCGCGGTCGTCATTGTCCAGGATCTTGACCTGGCAGGCGGCGATCGGGAAGCCGCACGACAGGAACAGTTCCGGCGTGGCGGGGTCGTGGTCGGCCTTGCGCAGCACCGACACCGGGTAGCATTCGGTCTGGCCGTAAAGCTGCGAGAACACCGGCCCGATCCTCTCGATGCCTTCAACCAGTCGGCTCGGCGACATCGCGGAGGCGCCGTACAGCAGCAATTCGAGCGAGGTGAGGTCGGTCTTGTCGAGCGCGGGATGGTCGAGCATGACGTAGATCATCGTCGGCACGAACAGCGTGAAGTTGATGCGCTCGCGCTCGATGGTGTTGAACACCGCCTCGGGATCGAACCCCTTGAGCATATGCACGGTGCCGCCGCGCATCAGCGTCGGCAGAACCTTCGTCCCAGCGACGTGGCTGATCGGAGCGACCGTCAGGTAACGCGGGGTATCCGGAATCTCGAAATCGGCCAGGATCGCGTTGGCGAAGCCGCCATATTCGCGATGATAGCGCAGCGCGCCCTTTGATTTGCCGGTGGTGCCGCCGGTGTAGTTGAGGGTGGCGATGTCGTCGGGGCCGGCGAGGTTGCGCGCCGTGGCGCTGCCGGCGGCCTCGATCGCCCGCAGCAGATCGGCGCCGCAATCGGCCGGGCCCAGCGTGAACACGGTCTTGAGGCCTGATGCCCGCGCGGCGAGTTCGCCGCCGCGATCGCGGAACGTGACGCCGTCCACCACCAGCATCTGCGCTTCGGAATCCTCCAGCTGGAACAGCTGGTCATCCAGCGAACCCAGCGGATGCAGCCAGGTGATCGCCAGCTGCGAGAGCTGGGCGGCGACGCCCGCGCACCAGGCATCGGCGCGGTTGGCGGTCAGGAAGGCTGCGCGGGTGCCGGGCGCAAAGCCCGCTTGCATGAACACCGCCTGCATCCGCCCGATCATGTCGATGGCGCCCTGGTAGGTGATCGATCCGCCCGGCCAACTGAACGCGGTGCGTCCGGGATAACGCGCCAGCGCCCGCAAGGTCTGTTCGCACACGGCCGGAAACGCGTAGAGCGGATTGCTCATTCTGTCCTCCCATCGGTCGTTCCGGTTTCGGTCCTGCGGACCGTCCTGGAAAGACGGGGCGATTTTGCCCTTGGCCCTCGACGTGCCATCTTGCGGGCAACGCTAGCAAGGGCACAAAGTTTTGCAAACAATCGATCCACTCGCGCGTTTTCGCGATCGCCTCACCCTGCCGCTGATCGCAGCCCCGATGTTTCTCGTCTCCGGGGTCGAACTGGTGGTGGCCGCCTGCCGCAACGGGGTGATCGGCTCGTTTCCCACGGTGAACTGCCGCAGTCCCGAGCAGCTCGACCAATGGCTCGGCGAGATCGAAAGCCGGTTGCAGCGGCATTCGGATGCCAGCGGCGAAAGCGCGGCGCCGGTCTGCGCCAACCTGATCGTGCATCGCTCCAACGCGCGGCTGCAACAGGACCTGCAGGTGCTGTTGCGGCGCCGGCCCGAGATGGTGATCACCTCGGTCGGGTCGCCGGCGCCGGTGGTCACGCCGCTGCACGATGCCGGCGCGCTTGTCTTTGCCGACGTCGCCTCGATCCGCCACGCCGAACGCGCGGTGGCCGCCGGCGCCGACGGGCTGGTGCTGCTGACGGCGGGCGCGGGCGGCCAGACCGGCTGGCTCAATCCGTTCGCTTTCGTGCGTGCGGTTCGCGCCTTCTTCGACGGACCGCTGGTGCTGGCGGGCGGCATCGCCGATGGCCACGCGCTGCGCGCCGCGCAGGCGCTCGGCTGCGACCTCGCCTATATGGGCACCAAATTCATCGCCACCAACGAGAGCATGGCGGACTCCAGGTACAAGGCGATGCTGGTCGCCAGCAGCGCCGACGACATTCTTTTGACCACCGCCTTTACCGGGCTGCAGACCAGCATGCTGCGGCCCTCGATCGAGGCCGCCGGGCTCGATCCCGACGCCCTGCCGCAGCGCGGCGCGATCGACATCGGCAAGGACATCGACATCGGCGCGCGCGAGAATCGTCCCAAACGCTGGAAGGACATCTGGAGCGCGGGGCATTCGGTCTCGGGTGTGCGCGAAATCCTCTCCGTCGACCAAGTGGTCGCGCGCACCCTCGCGGAGTATCGGGAAGCTTCGGCGAAAATCCAGATCACCTAATTCGCCACGAAGTACCAGTCCTTGTCGTAGCGGACGATCTGGCTCGGCGGCTTGCGCTCGAACTCGAAGAATTCCCCGGGAGTGCCGCCCGGTGGTACGCGCAGGAAGCCGGTGAAACCGCGATTGAGGCCGCGCGAGGTCAGGAACAGCACGTAAGCGCCTTCTCCTGCTTCATCGATAATGATCGCGTTGCCCCGCGCGGAAACCCTGGGCTCGCGCTCCCCGAGCGCGATCAGGTTTTCATTATCGTAGACATTGGGCTTGAGTTCGCCCGTTTCGACCCGCGCCACGATGCGTTCCCGATCCTCGCGGTGCCGGTCGAAATCCAGCCGCAGGGCGATGTGCTGTAGCGGCGCGTAGACGAGAACGGCAAGCGTCGCGGCGCAGACCAGCACGGGCAGCGCGAATTTCACGCCGTCGTGACGGACCCGCAGCAGCAGGGTCGCCGACCATAGCGTGCAGCCGCAGAAGATCAGCGCCACCAAGGGCACGACGCCGAGCCGAACCAGGCCGGACGGCCAGTCCGACATCGCCAGTTCGAATGTCGCGATCGACAGCGTCGTCGCCGAGACCGCCAAGGCCGCCGACAACGCGGCGCGCGCCGATGGCTTCGTCGAAGTCGTCATCGTCTGTGGCGTCGATCCCGCCATGCCGAGCCATTCCGCTCCGTCGTGCCACCGCTCGCCAGGCCCGCTCGGGCTTAACGCGCCATTAACCATATCCCCCCAACATTAGCGCTTGAGGGTGGTCCGCCGCCACGGTCGGGCCCGCCCAACTCGAAGAAGGCGCGACATGGATTTCGACCGTCGTCCTGTCAAGACTCCGGCGACCCTCGAGGAGATCAGGCGGCGCGTCGCCTATGCGCTCGACCGGCATCCGCTGTGCCGCAATGTCGAATTCGACGTCGTCAGCATGCCCCGCTCGCACAAGGGAAACTGGACCGTCACCCTGCGCCAGGTGGCGCCGCGCGCGCTATGGGAGGCCTCCGAGATCGTCGCCGACATCCAGGACGCCTACGAACTGGCCGCGGCGGCCTGATTCCGGGCTTTTAGGCCTGGATTTCCTTCAGTTTTCCTGAATGCTGACGGCGACTTCGGCATGGTAAAGCCTTAATTTGCATCCAGTTTTCGATAAAGGTACCAATCGTTCGGCGGGAATGGAGACCTTATTGACCAGAGCCTTGACGATCGTAGCGCTGACCTGCGTGCTCGTGGTCGGCGCGGCCACGGCCGTGGTCATCGGCCGCGACAGCCTTCCTGCGCCGCGGCTCGAACTGGCGTCCGCCTCCATCTCCGCCGTTGAAGGCCCGATTTCGAACCGGCAGGCCAAGCAGGATCGACTGGCCGTCGTCAATCATGCGCTGGAACCTACCGAACCGCCGCGAATGGATCCCGCGCTGAGCGAGTCGCTGCGCCGGGCCTATGCCTCGACGTCGCCCGGCGATCTCGGCATGCCCGGGCCGATCACAGCGCCCGCGGCTCCGGCGGCAGTGCCAGCCAAGCCAAAGGCCGCGAACAAGCCGCAGCCGCAGAAGAACTATGCGCTTCTCAGCGATGTCCAGATCGCCGGCATCAAGGAGCGGCTCAAATTATCATCCGCGCAGGAATCCTATTGGCCGCCGGTGGAGAACGCGTTGCGCGCCATTGCGCGCAAGATCCACGCCGGCCGGCAGGGCAATCCGAACGCAGTCGGTCTGCCGATCGATCCCGAGGCCGAGGAAGTCCAGCTGTTGAAATCGGCGGCGATGCCGCTGCTGTTCCAGTTGCGTGAAGACCAGAAGAGCGAAGTCCGCGCTCTCGCCCGCATTATCGGCCTGGAAAAAGTCGCCGCGATGATTTGAGCGGCATTCACCAGGTTCCTTCGCCATCGGTTGCGCTCTGCCAGGCCTGTTGCGCACTGCCATGGCTGATGTCCTGTCGGAACATCGTCCCCCTCCATGCGTTGCTCGCTTGTGCATGAAGGAGCCAGACGATGCGTACATCAACCGCCTATTTTGCTGGCGTCGGAACCGTGATCTTTGCGGTCGCGGCCGGACTCGGCGGCGGCTACCTGGCCGCGAACATTGTCAGCCCGCATGAGCCGAAATACGGAACCGAAACCAGCAGGCTCGAGCGGCGGATGGCGTCGGAGCCGAGTGCGGCCGCCACCGCAGCGGCGGAACCCGCCCGGCACATCACGGCTGCCCATCCGGCAACGCCGGTAGCGACGCAGGCCTCTGTTGTTCCGATGGTGAACCCCGCAGTGCAGCCGGCGGTCGCGGTACCGACCTCCTCGATAGAGGCCAGCGAAGCCAGCGTAGCATCTCAACAAACCGTCGCGACCAGCCGCGCGTCCGATGCGAGGCGCGCGGCGGTTGAAAAACGACGAGCCGAACGCCGTCAGGAGAAGCGCCGCGCAAAGCAGCTTCGGGAGCAGGAACTCGACGCCGTCGAGCAGAGGATCGGGCAGGTTTCCGAACCGCGCCAGGCCTTCGCGTTCGGGCCGCCCCGCGGTGAAACACAGCGGATCATGCTTTTCGGCGCAGATTGAGGTCTGTATTCAATCCAGACGACCCTCTGCCGTTAGCCTGGCCCATTTAGCCGCCGCGCGCTTCCACCACCTTGCGGCAGGCTTCCGACAAATTGGCTTTGTTCTGGCGCAGGCAGGCGTTCATCTGCGGCGGCTTGCCAACATGATCGGCGCAGAACTTCCCGGCATCCGAACGGCAGGCCATCTGCTCCCTGGGGCTGGGACCGGATTGAGCGTGGGCTGAAAAGCTTGCGGTAAGCAGCGGCATCAGGGCGACGGCCACGGTCGCGATGCAGATTGATTTCATCATGGATCACCTTTCGTCGAAAATCTGAAGGTCAGGAATGCGCGCACGCAACCTCGTCGAGGTCGCGGGTCGCGGTCCATGCCATGTTCATGGCATCAGGAAAGCGAGCAAATCGTCAGCCACACCATCTTCATGGGATATCGCCGCGCCCGGCTCTGGACCATTTACGGCTCACGTCGGCTGCGATGACCGATCGGTGCGTCGCAAGCCTGCACGTGAAGCGGGAGAGATGGCATATGTTGAACAAGACGGGATGGCTGAATGCGGGCCTCACGCTCGCAGGGCTTACGGTTGTGGCGTCGTTTGCGACAGGCGGCATCGGATCGGCCGAGGCCGCGGTGGTTTACTGCAAGACGGTCGGCGTGCCGAAGGGCTGCGTAATGCGGCCCACCCCGGTTGCGGCAGCCGCGGTTGCGACCCCGGCGGTCGGTGTCGCCCGTGTCGGCGTCGGCGCTCCGGGCGTCGGCGTCCGTGCCGGCACGCCGATGAATCGCGGCGGCCCGGTCAACCGGGCCGGTCGCCGTTGATGCATAATGCAGCGGGCGTCAGCCGGCCGCTGCGTCGCTGTCGGGGAAACGAGCGGGCAATGTCAACCTGACTCGGGTGCCGGTTGGCGTGGAGTCCAGCACCAGCTCCGCGCCGCAGCGCGCCGCGCGGCTTCGCATGTTGCGCAAGCCGCGGGCCGCTGTCGTCGTACCCGCGGCGCCGTCTTCCGGCGGGACTTCGAAACCCCTGCCGTCGTCCTCGACGGTGATGCTGCCACGCTCCGTCGCGTCGTCGCTGGCAAGCGTCTCGATCCTTACGGTAAGGCGGCTTGCGCCGGCGTGCTTGACCGCATTGGTCAGGGCTTCATCCAGCAGCCGAACGATCTGGATGACGTGCCATGGCCGCAACTCCGGATGAACCGGCAGGCCCTGCGGGGTGACGGCGCGCCAGTCCAAAGCGATGCCGTGCGGCCGCAGTTGCGCCATGGCGCGTTCGCGCCACGAGCCGAGCGCCAGCATCAGGTCGCCGCCGATGTCGTCCATGGAATCGACAACGAGGCGCAGGTCCTTCAGCGCCGCGCGTGCGGCTTCCCCGATCGGGGCGGCGGCATCGCCGCGCTCGCTCAGCGCTACAATGCTGACAAGCTGGCCGCCGAGCCCGTCATGGAGGTCGCGCATCAGCCGCGTTCGCTCCCGCGCCAGCGCCGCGGCGCGGGCGCGTTCCTCCTCGCGCACGAAGCTCGCCTTCAGCTTTTCCTCGGTCTCGCGCACTTGCGCCACCAGGCGTCCGGCAAAACCGTCGACCTGGTTGAGCGCGCGGGCGAACCGCCAGGTCAGCCCGGCGCCGATCGCCACCAGCATCGCCGAGTAGGACAGCCGCGCGGTGAAGATGCGGTTGGACATCATCTGAAACACCGAGAGCAGGTCGACGATCCAGCAGGTCAGCATGATCGTGACGGCGCAGCCGAGCAGGAAGCTCGCGACATTGTTCCGTTGCAGCACCGAGTGCGCCGTCACGACCGCCATGATGACCAGCGAGGCCCCGACGGTGGGCAGAGCGAGAATCAGGAACAGCCCGCGCGACAGCGCCGGGCTTCCGAACAGGCCGCTCAGCGCCAGCACCGCGCCCGGCACGAAAATGACAAGGCCGTAGCGCCGCCATTTCCAGCCCGACAGCAGTAGCGCGAATGTCAGGACCAGCGCGCTTTCAATCGGTGCGGACGAGATCAGGACCACGTTGAGCCGGGAGAACGGCGTCTCCCCCAGCGGCGTCTGCAGGAAAGCCTGGCCAACCCCCACCGCCATCGCCGCCGCCAGCACGCCATAGGCCGGCTCATGCCGCCGCATCACCCACATGATGCCCAGAATGACCGCGAGGATCGCCTGCCAGGAGGAGAACACCACCGGCAGGGTGACGAAGATCAGTGTTCTCAAATTGTAGCTCGGACGCAGCAGTTCATCCGGGCCGACCCAGATGCGCTCCAGGAAGCCCGATATCGGTCCCCATATGAACAGGCGGATTGAAATCGCGTTGACGCCGTCGCGCAGCACGGTGGCCGGGATCACCGCAATCGCCGGCGTGTTGCGGTCGGGACGGTTGGCGGCGGGATCGCGCCGGCTGTCCAGAATCACGACGTCGTTGACCATCACCTCCACGCCATTGGTAAAGCGCGGCAGGAACACGGACCAGGCGCGCCGGGAGTCATCGGATGAGTGGGTGAATTCGCTCGTGAAACGCGGCGGATCGTCCATCGCGTAACGCAAGGGAGAAAAATACGGCAGCCTCACCGGGCGCGCGACGCCGCCCTCGGTGAGGTTGAACGCCGTGACGAGATATTGCGCGGGAGGCTCCGGCAGCGACTGCCGCAGCGCCAGGATGCAGGCCGCCGCGATCAGCAGTTGCAGCAGCAGGTACTGGAGCAGGCGGGAGGCCAGCAGTCGCTGACGCTCGCGGCCCGTCGGCTCCGGTTGCGCGTCGCCGTCCTCGTTCACAGCCGGATCAGGCCTTGCTGTACCGCCTCGAACACCGCCTCGCCGCGAGTATGGACCTCGAGCTTGCGGTAGATGCTCTTGATGTGGCCGGGCACGGTCTGGCGCGACAGGCCGAGATGGCCGGCGATCTCGGCATAGCTGAAGCCCTTGGCGATGCCCCACAGGATGTCGATCTCGCGCGGCGTCAGTCTGGCGGTGTTGAGCGCGGGGCCGGGCGGCGGCTCGGGCATATTCTGGGTTCGGCGCACGATGAAGCGGGCGATCGAGGCCGAGATCGGCGAGTGCCCGGCCACGAGGTCGCGCACGGTGGCGGCGATATCGGTCGGGAAGGCATCCTTCAGGAGGTAGCCGGTGGCGCCGACCGTGATCGCCGAGATCACGCTCTCCTCGTCGCCGAGGATCGAGATCACCATGATCTCGGTATCGGGAAAGCGCTGCCGGGTCTCGCGAATCAGGTCGACGCCGTGGCCGTCAGGCAGTTGAAGGTCAGTCAATAGCACCCGCGGCGCGGCTTCCGCCAGGCAGGCGCGCGCCTCCGCGAGCGTGCCGGCGGCGCGAACGCGATAGCCGGATTGGGCCAGCGCGTCCTGTAGCCGCCAAAGGGTCGGCGCGTCGTCCTCGACCAGCAGGACTGGAATGGCTGCGGCCTTCGGCTGATCGCTCGGCAGGTTCATCCGGGACAACTCCGGCCGCCTTTCCCCTGCGGCCCACCCGCAAGTGTAACCCCGCAACGGCATTTTGCGACACCCATGTTCATGGGGGCGGAGGCTTCGCTATTCCCGGCTTAGCGGACGCCGACGAAGCCGGCGCTTCGGGGCAAAAAGCCTGATAGGATTCCTGGTCAACGAGGCTCCCCTGATGCCGAACGCCCCCAAGACCCCGTCGTTGGATACTCCGCCAAAGCCCGGCCGCCTTGCCGTCACGCCCGATGACATCAGGGCCGCGGCCGCGGCCATTGCCGGCGCGGTTCGCGTCACTGAATGCAACCAGAGCCGGACGCTCGGCGAAATCTGCGGCTGCAAGCTCTGGCTCAAATTCGAGAACCTGCAGTTCACCTCCAGCTTCAAGGAGCGCGGCGCGCTCAACCGGCTACAGGCGCTGTCGCCGGACGAGCGGCGGCGCGGCGTGATCGCGATGTCGGCCGGCAACCACGCCCAGGGCGTGGCCTACCACGCCAACCTGCTCGGCATTCCCGCCGTTATCGTTATGCCGGTCGGCACGCCGATGGTGAAGGTCGAAAACACCAGGCGCCACGGCGCCGCGATCGTCATTTCAGGCGCGACGCTGGAGGAGGCCGGCGCGTTCGCGCGCGCCCATGCCGCCGCGCATGACATGACCCTGATCCATCCCTATGACGATCCGCTGATCATCGCCGGCCAGGGCACGGTCGCCCTGGAAATGCTCGCGGCGGCGCCTGATCTCGACACGCTGGTGGTTCCGATCGGCGGCGGCGGGCTGGTGTCCGGCATGGCGGTGGCGGCGAAATCGATAAAGCCGGATATTCGCATCGTCGGCGTCCAGGCCGAACTTTACCCCTCGATGTACAACGCCATCTACGGCAAGCGGCTGCCGATGCGCGGCGACACGCTGGCCGAAGGCATCGCCGTCAAGGCGCCGGGCCGGATCACCACCCAAATCGTCCGCGACCTCGTCGATGACATCATCCTCGTCAGCGAAGACCAGATCGAACGCGCGCTGGCGCTGCTGATCGCGATCGAAAAAACCGTCGTCGAAGGCGCCGGCGCCGCGAGCCTCGCCGCGGTGCTGGCCGCGCCCGAGCGCTTCGCCGGGCGCAATGTCGGGCTGGTGCTGACCGGCGGCAATATCGACACCCGGCTGATCGCCTCGGTGCTGACCCGCGAGCTCGCGCGCGAGGGACGGCTGACCCAGATTGCCATCGACATCGTCGACCGGCCCGGCCAGCTGGCGGCGGTCTCGGCGCTGCTGGCCGAGGCCGGCGCCAACATCATCGAGGTCTCGCACCAGCGCACGTTTTCAGACTTGCCCGCCAAGGGCACTTTGCTCGAAGTGGTGATCGAAACCCGGGATCGGGCGCATCTGGAGGACGTGATGAAAAAGCTCGGCGAAGCCGGCTTCACCGCATGGCTGCCGGGGCGGCGATGAGGGCCGGATCACCAGCTCAATTCACCAGCCGCACCATTCCGGCCTCGCCGACGTCATAGCCACCGAGTTCACGGGCGCGATCGCGCAGGCTCGCCTGCCGCATGAAGCCAAACAGCGCCTGCGGCCCCGGCATGAAATAGTCGCGCTGCCGCAGCACGAGATCAAAACGCTCCCAGGCGAGGGGGAGGAAATCGAGCCCGGCCGCAAGCGCCACCGATCGGGTGGCGATCCCGCAATCGATGCGGCCCGAACGCACCGCCTGCGCGATGTCGGGCCCGGTCGGAAACGCAGGCTTGGCCAATTTGAGTTCATCGAGCCCGATGCCGGCGCGCGCCAGCAGCGCCAGCAGCAGCAACTGGGCGCCGGCGCCGGTTGGCCGTTGCGCCATCCGCGCGCGCGAAGCGGCGACCGAGGCGATGTCGGAAAGCCCCAGCGGATTGCCCGGCGCGGCCACTATGCCTTGCTCGCGCCGGGCGAATGCAATGACGACCCCGTCATGCAAGCCCGGCGCGGCGGCGACGCTATCGACATTGGCCGCTTCATCGTCGCCGTCGAGACGGTGCAGATGGATCGCCGCGATCATCACCTCGCCGCGGATCAGCCGCCGCAGACCTTCCTCGCTGCCCTCCGGCAGGCTGGCGAGGCCGCAATGACTGTCGCGCAGCGCCCATTCCAGCAGCGGATCGTGGCTGCCGCCGACGATCGGCGGCGCGGCTTGCGAAAGGCCGGCTTGGGCGATCAGGCCGGCCGAGACCCAGCGGTCGAGCGCCCCGCGCGGGAACAGCCAGCGCCCCGTGACCTTGCTGCAGGGAACCGTCCGGCTCGCCACCAGCTCGTAAAGCTTGCGCTCCGAGAGCCGGAGATAGTCGGCGGCTTCTTCGGTTGTCAGGAGCTCTGGCATAGGCACCAATATGCAGAAAAGTGCAATTGTTACGAAAATTGACCATATCAGAACGATCTGCGCAAGATGGCGCAACCGGAAATCCCGATGCCTGACGACGTATCCGCCCTTCATCTTGTGCTCAGCGGCGATGCCGCGCTGTTCGCCATCGTGCGGCTGTCGCTCTATGTCAGCCTGTCCGCCGTGCTGCTGGCCGCGATGATCGGCATCCCCTTTGGCGCGTTCCTCGCGCTGACGCGATTTCCCGGCCGTCAGGGCGTCATCGTCGGGCTCAACGCCCTGATGGGTCTGCCGCCCGTTGTCGTGGGTCTTGCGGTCTATCTGGCGTTGTCGCGCTCCGGGCCGCTCGGCTCCTTCGGCCTGTTGTTCACGCCGCGCGCCATGATCATCGCTCAGACCATTCTGGTGGCGCCGATCATCGCCGCGCTGGCGCGGCAGACCATCGAGGACCTCTGGATCGAGTACCGCGACGAACTCACGGCGATGAACATCGGCCCGCTCGGCCGGGTCGCGACGCTGGTGTGGGATGCGCGCTTCAGCCTGGTCACGGCGCTGCTGGCCGGCTTCGGCCGCGCGGCCGCCGAGGTCGGCGCCATCATCATCGTCGGCGGCAACATCGAAGGCTTCACCCGCACCATGACGACGGCGATTGCGCTGGAAACCTCCAAGGGTGACCTGCCGCTGGCGGTCGGCCTCGGCATGGTGCTGATCGCAATCGTGATCGCGGTCAACGCGCTGGCCTGGACCGCGCGCCGCGCCGGCGAACGATGGGCGGGGTGACCATGCGCGCGCCGTTCTCCGAACTGCCTGTCGTGTTCGATGGCGTCACGGTCGCGGCCGGCGCGGTCACGATCCTTGACAATCTCACGCTCGAATTCACGCCGGGCGCGCCGACGCTGCTGATCGGTCCCAACGGCTCGGGAAAGACCACGCTGCTGCGGCTGGCGATGGGGCTGCTGGCGCCGTCGCGCGGCCGCATCAGCTGGGGCGGGCGGGAGAACGCCGCGCCGTTGAAACGCGCGATCGTGTTTCAGCGCCCGACGATGCTGCGGCGAAGCGCCGGCGCCAACATCCGCTACGCGCTGCGCGCCGCCGGCGTCCCGCGCGCCGAACGCGCCCGGCGATGCGGCGAACTGCTTGAACTGGTCGGCCTCGAAGCGTTGGCGGACCGCGCCGCGCGAAAATTGTCCGGCGGCGAGCAGCAGAGGCTGGCGCTGGCGCGGGCGCTGGCGCGCGATCCGGCGGTGCTGTTCCTTGACGAGCCGACGGCGAGCCTCGATCCCACCGCCACCAAGGCGGTGGAGGACGTCATTCGCGAAGTCGGCCAGCGCAACATCAAGGTCGTGATGGCGACCCACGATCTCGGCGAGGCGCGCCGGCTGGCCGGCGACATCGTCATGCTCCACCGCGGCCGCGTCGTGGAGGCCGCCGCTGCGTCGGCGTTCTTCGACGCGCCGCAAACCGCCGCGGCGAGGGCGTTCCTCGCCGGTGAATTACTGGTCTGATGGAAGGGAGAACAGGATGAAGATGCTCACGCGCCGCCTGCTGATGGCGGTGACCGCGACGCTGGTATTCGGCGGCAGCGCTTCCGCGCAAGAGAAATCGATCCTGGTGGCCTCGACCACCTCGACGCAGGATTCCGGCCTGTTCGGCCACATCCTGCCGATGTTCAAGGCCAGGACCGGCATCGACGTGAAGGTGGTGGCGCAAGGCACCGGGCAGGCGCTCGACACCGCGCGCCGCGGCGACGCGGACGTGGTGTTCGTCCACGCCAAAGCGGCGGAGGAGAAGTTTCTGGCCGATGGCTTCGGCGTCAAGCGCTACCCGGTCATGTACAACGACTTCATCCTGGTCGGGCCGAAGGGTGATCCGGCCGGCATCAAGGGATCGAAGGACATCACGGCGGCACTCGTCGCGATCAAGGCGAAGGGCGCGGACTTCATTTCGCGCGGCGACAAGTCCGGTACCCATCAGGCCGAACTCAACCTCTGGAAGCTCGCCGGCATCGACATCGCCAGGGACAAGGGCCCCTGGTACAAGGAGATCGGGCAGGGCATGGGTGCCGCGCTCAACACCGCCTCGGCCGCGAACGCCTATGTGCTCGCCGACCGCGGCACCTGGCTGTCATTCAAGAACCGCGGCGAACTCATGATCGCGGTCGAAGGCGACAAGCGCCTGTTCAACCAGTACGGCGTCATGCTGGTGAACCCCGAGAAACATCCGAGCGTCAAGAAGGATTTCGGCCAGCAGTTCATCGACTGGCTGGTGTCGGAGGGGCAGAGGGCGATCGCCGACTACAAGGTCAATGGCGAGCAGTTGTTCTATCCCAATGCCGGCGATTCCGGCGCATGATGGCGGCGCGGTTTTCGACGATGGTTCTGGTTCTGCCCATCAATGAACCGCGCCGTTCACCTCCATCGACTTTCTCAATCCAGCTCATTCGGCATGGAACATGATCGTGGCTCCGATCTTTCCGAAGCGTGGCGGGCTCGGCTGGAACCCGGGGCGAAGCCCGGCCGTTCACCTTCATGAATGTGCGTTCACGCAACTGTCGGGACCTTAATGTCGCAGCCGGAACGTAAGGCTCGCCCGCCCGTTATAGTGCGCACATCACAGTGGAGTTCAGTCATGAGAAAGCTAGCTATCGTTCTTGCCGTGGGTGGCGCGGCGCTGATCGGCGGCTCGGCCGCCAACGCCGGCGACGGCGCGGTGAAGGCCAGGGTCACATCCGCAAATGTCGCGGAATCTTCCACCGACATCAGCGCCGGACGACGTCACGGCCACTGGCATGGCCATCGCCATTGGGGCCACCGCCACCATGGGCACCGTCATCACTGGGGCCACCGGCACCATCGGCCGTATTACAGCAGCTACGGTTACGCGCCGCGTCACCACGGTTACTACGGCCATCCCGGCTATTACGGCGGCGGACCCGGCATCACCTTCAGCTTCGGCGGCCACCGCGGCTGGTGAGATGGCAAGACAAAAAGCCCGCAGCGACGCGGGCTTTTTTTCTGCGCAATGCTTGCGCGCGGCGCGGCGGGACGCGCGGTCCCCCATGTCATCCCTCCGTCACGGAGCCCTGCTAGTCGAGACTCGCGAACAATGACCGGCATTGTTCGGTTCTCTCGAACAGGCCGCGGGGCTCGACATGTTATCGCTGAAGAACGTGACGGTTACCTATCGCAACGGCGTGGTCGCGCTCCAGCCGACTTCGGCCGTCTTTCAGCGCGGGAAATTCACTGTCCTTCTCGGCACGTCGGGCGCGGGAAAATCGACCCTGCTGCGCAGCCTCAATGGGCTGGTCCGGCCGACCTCGGGCGAGGTCTGCGTCGACGGCCGCGGCTCGATCTTCTCCAGCCGCTCCCAGTTGCGCGCGCATCGTAGCCGGACCGGCATGGTGTTCCAGCAGCATCATCTGATCGGCCGGCTGTCGGCGCTCGACAACGTCCTCACCGGACGGCTCGCCGCGCATGGCGTGGTGCGGTCGATGTTTCCGCTGCCGCGCGCCGACCGCCTGTTGGCGCTGGAGGCGCTGGACCGGGTCGGGCTCGCCGAGCGGGCGTTGGACCGCGCCGACCAATTGTCCGGCGGCCAGCAGCAACGCGTCGGCATCGCGCGCGCGATGGCCCAGCAGCCGGAGATCGTGCTGGCCGACGAGCCGGTCGCAAGCCTCGATCCCGCCACCTCGGTTCGCGTGCTCGAGGATCTGCACCGGATTTGCCGGGAGGACGGCATCACCGCGATCGTCAGCCTGCACCAGATCGATCTGGCGGCGCGGTTCGCCGATCGCATCATCGCTCTGGCGCAAGGTCGCATTGTTTTCGAGGGAACGCCCGACCAGCTCGGGTCCGGAATGCTCGACCACATCTATGCGAACGACCGCCAGAACAGCTTGGCCGCGGCGGCGTGACGAAGCTTGCCATCCAACGGAGTAGCCAGATGATTCAACGTCGCAACTTCCTGCTTGCATCGGCCGCGGCCGGCCTGTGCGCGCTTGCCGGCCCGGTATTCGCCGCCGACAGGTCGAACCCGGACAGACTGCGCGTCGCGCTGCTGCCTGACGAGAACGCAGCGACCATCATCCAGAACGCGCAGCCGCTCAAGAAGTATCTCGAGGACATGCTGAAGAAGCCCGTCGAGATGATCGTCACCACCGACTATTCCTCGATGATCGAGGCGATGCGGTTCGGCCGCATCGAGGTCGGCTATTTCGGACCGTTCTCCTATGTGCTCGCCAAGTCGAAGGCGCCCGAGATCGAACCGTTCGGCGTCGGCGTCGAAAAGGGCAAGCCCAACTACCGCTCGATCGTGATCGCCACCGCTGATGGTCCGGTGAAGGAAATCGCCGACATCAAGGGCAAGCCGTTCGCGTTCGGCGACCGCGCTTCCACCTCCAGCCATCTTGCGCCGCGCGCGCTGCTCGCCAAGCAGGGGCTGATCGGAGATGCCGACTACAAGGTGGTCCATCTCGGCCAGCACGACGCGGTCGCGCGCGCGGTGGCCGCCGGGCAGGTGCCGGCCGGCGCGCTGTCCGAAACCATTTACCGGGTGCTGGTCGAGAACCAGAAGGTCGATGCCGCCAGGCTCAGGCAGATTGCGCTGTCCGATCCGATCCCGAACTATCCGATGACGATGCAGGGCTTCCTGCGGCCCGAACTCAAGGACGCCATCAAGCGGGCGTTCCTGGAGCTGAAGGATCCGGCGATCCTCAAGCTGTTCCGCGTCGAAGCCATCGCGGCGGCGACCGATCGGGATTACGACGTGCTGCGCGACATGGCGAAGGTGCTCGACCTCGACCTTGCCAAGCTGTGAGCCGATGAAGGTCGCTTCGCACAACTTCGACGCCATTCTGGCCGGGCAGCGCCGCGCCGCCTTGCGCGGCGCGGGCCTCGTCGCACTGGTTGTCGCCGCCTGCGTCGCCGCGCTGGCGGCGACGGGCTTCTTCGACGCCAAGCGCTTCCTGGAAAGCGGGCCGGCGATCGCGACGCTCGCCTCCGAGATGGTGCCGCCGGATTTCGGCCGCTGGCGGACCTGGTTGCGGCCGCTCCTGGATACGCTGGCGATGTCGATCGCGGGAACCGCGCTCGCCGTGGTGTTGTCGTTGCCGCTGGCGCTGCTGGCCGCGCCCAACACCAGTCCGCATCCGGCGATCTATCTGGCGGTGCGGACGTTGCTGGCGTTCCTGCGCTCGGTGCCGGAGATCATCCTCGGCGTCCTGTTTGTCGCCGCGGTCGGATTCGGCGCGCTTCCCGGCGTGCTGGCGCTGGCGCTGCATTCGATCGGCATGGTAGGCAAGTTCTACGCCGAGGCGATCGAGCACGTCGATCCCAAGCCCTTGGAAGCGGCGCGCGCGGCCGGCGCGACCCCGATGCAGGTGATCCAGCACGCGGTGCTGCCGCAGGTGCTGCCGCAGCTCACCGACGTCACGATCTACCGCTGGGAGTATCATTTCCGCGCCTCCGCGGTGCTCGGCATCGTCGGCGCCGGCGGAATCGGCTTCGAGCTGATCGCGGCGCTCCGGCTTCTGAACTACGACCAGGTTTCGGCGATCCTGCTGTCGATCCTAGCCTGCGTCGTGGTGGTCGACAGCGTCGGCGCCTATTTGCGGAAATCGCTCAAGTGAATGCGCCGCCAGAATTGCCGCTCGTCGTGCTGACCAGCCGGGTGTTTCCCGAAACCCGCGCCGTGCTGGAGCGCGCCGCCCGCGTCGTCGCCAATGAGCAGCCCGAGCCATGGAGCTACGACGAGGTGATCGCGCGCTGCCGTGAAGCGACCGGGCTGATGGCTTTCATGACCGACTGCATCGATCGGCCCTTTCTCGAGCGCTGTCCGAAGCTGAAGGTGATCGGCGCCGCCCTGAAGGGCTATGACAATATCGATGTCGATGCGGCGAGCGAACGCGGCGTTCAGGTCACGATCGTTCCGGACCTGCTGACCGAGCCGACTGCCGAACTGGCGATCGGATTGATCATCGCGCTCGGCCGCCACATCACCGCCGGCGACGCCGCAATCCGCCAATCGGGATTCGCCGGCTGGCGGCCGCGGCTTTACGGCACCGGCATCGCCGGCTCCACTGTCGGGATTGTCGGGTTCGGGCGGGTCGGGCAGGCCATCGCGCGCCGTCTCTCCGGGTTCGGCTGCCGCATCACGGCCTTCGACGCCGCGCCGATCGATGCGGGCGTCGATATCGAGCCGATGGCGTTGGAGGACGTTTTGGCATCGGCCGACATCGTGGTGCTGGGCCTGCCGCTGACCGCGGCCACTACCGGCTTGATCGACGCGAAAGCGATCAGCCGGATGCGGCGCGGGGCGCTGCTGGTCAACCCCGCGCGCGGCTCGCTGGTCGATGAATCCGCCGTGGCCGACGCGCTTGAGCGCGGTCATCTCGGCGGCTATGCCGCCGATGTTTTCGAATGCGAGGATTGGGCACGCTCTGGCCGGCCGATGGCGATCGATCCGCGATTGACCCGGCCGGGCGCGCGCACCGTGCTGACGCCGCATATCGGATCGGCGGTGACGGCGGTGCGGCGACAGATCGAGCTCGCGGCGGCGACCAGCATTATCGACGCGCTGGCGGGCAAGGCGCCGGGTGGGGCCGTCAACCCTCCGGCGCAGGGGGCTGCAATCGCTGCATCGACCGGATGACATGCTGAACCTGATTCATGCCCGCTCGTTCGTGGCCGTGATCGCGGCGCGGGGCGTTCGCGCCGCCGCCCGGCAACTTGATCTCGCGCCCTCCACCGTCGCCGACCATATCCGCCAGCTCGAGGCGGCCTTGGCCGCGCCGTTGCTGGTCCGTCGACGCGGCGGCGCCGAGCCGACCGAGCAGGGCGCGCGGCTGCTGCCGCTGGCGCGCTCGCTGGTCGAGACGGCCGGGCGTGTTCGCAGCCTCGTTCACCTTCCCGCGCTGCGCCTGGCCGCATCCAGCAATGTCGGCACCTATCTGTTGCAGCCGCATCTTGCGGCCTTCAGGCAAGACGTCGGCATCGCGGTCGAGCAATGGATCGGATCGAATGCCGAGGTGGTCGCCCGGCTGGAGCGCGGCGAGGCGGACGCCGCCGTGATGGAATGGTGGGACGGAGGGCGGGGCTTCACCGCGCGCACCTTTGCGCGCGAGCCGCTGGTGGTCATCGTCGCGTCAGGCCATCGCTGGGCCGGCCTTGGATCGGTGTCGGTGGCCGAGTTGCAGCGCGAGCCGCTGCTCGGCGGCGAAGCCGGTACCGGCACCGGTCACCTGCTGCGCCGGCAACTCGGGGCGCTCGCGCAGTCGCTGGCGATCATTGACGGCTTCGGAAGCACCGAGGCCGTCAAGCGCGCGGTCCGCGCCGGTTGCGGCACCTCGATCGTCATGCAGGCGGCGGTCGCCGACGAAGTCACCGCCGGGCAGTTGGTTGCGCTTCGGATCGAAGGCGTCGAACTCGAAAAGGCGATAAGCCTGGTCGTCCCCGGGACGTTGCCCGCGACCGCGCCGGCGATGGCTCTGTTCGCGGCGTCGCAAGGCTGGCGGCGCGGCTGAGCCAGTAAACCAGCTTCGATTTTCCGGAGCGCTGCAATCTCTGGCGTCTCATGCTTTCTTTCTTCAACCTTTGCTGGGTGTCGCAGCCCGCGGGATAGCAAGTGTATTTGAGTCCAGGCCGCATCGATTGTTGCTGTCGGCCCTGCTCGGCCTCAGGGGGCTTCGGCTCTGATTCAATCAAACCGACAATGCTTCAGCCGGGTCGGCCGCGGGCCATCGCGGCAGCGGACTCGATACGGCCGTATTTCTACGGCGTGCGAAATTAACCTTAACTAAGCGTGTGAGCTCCATTGTTTCAAGGAGCACGGCAGTTCCGATTCGGAAACATTCCCGCTTCGGATGCTGCTGACGGCCTGTTCGCCTACTGCGGGTTAGAAGTCGAAGCCGATCAACCTGCCCTTGCGGGGCATTAAATTGCGGAGTTCTCAGATGTCGATCAATCGTCGTATGCTGATGCGCGGGGCATTGGCGTGTGCGTGCTGCATCAAGGCGCAGGCAACCCTCGCCTCCGACGCGCCGGCGCGCGGCGGCGCGGCGGCGGCTCACTGGAGCTATGAGGGCGACGGCAACCCCGAGAAATGGGGCGAACTGCAATCCGATTTCAGAATGTGCCAGCTCGGCCTGGAGCAGACGCCGATCGACCTCAGCAACGGCATCAAGGGCGACGTCGGTTCGGTCGATTACGATTACAAGCCGCTGCCGCTACGCATCGTCAACAATGGCCATACCATCCAGTTTAACGCCGATCCTGGCAGCGCCTGCGTGATCGGCGGCGCGCGATACGAATTGCTGCAGTTTCATCTGCATCATCCGAGCGAGCATCTGCTGGCGGGAAAGGGCTTCGATCTCGAATGCCACTTCGTCCACAAGTCTGGCGACGGCGCGCTCGCGGTGACCGGAGTGTTCATCCGGCCCGGCGCGGCGAACGCCGCCCTGAAGACATTCTTCGAGCAGATGCCCGCCAGGCAAGGTCCCGAAGTGCGCGCGGGCGGCACGATTGATCTTGCGGCGATCCTGCCGAAGAACGGCGGCTACTTCCGCTACATGGGATCGCTGACGACGCCACCCTGCTCGGAGGGCCTGACCTGGACCGTCCACAAGGAGCCGGTCGAAGCATCCGTCGACCAGATCCGGAAGTTCGCCGCCCTGTTTCCCAGGAATGCGCGTCCGGTTCAAAGCCGCAACCGACGCTTCCTGATCGACGCTTCCTGATCGACGCTTCCGCTTTTTCCCGTCACTGCTTGTCTGAAGGAGATAACACCATGAGCAACGCTTCACTGTCCACCGGCGGCGCCTCGTCCGGCCTGTTCGGATTTTTCACCAACCGCAAGATCAGCACTAAGATCATGAGTGGGTTCAGTCTCGTTCTGGTCATAACGGGCCTGATTTCGGCAATTTCCTATGTGGAGTTTGGAAAGATTGATCGGGATTTTTCCGACTACACCCGCAAGGTGGACAATAGCGCCGTCATTAGCGACATCGATCGGCAGTTCCTGGCGTTTCGGCGCTATGCCGGCGAGACGTCGGACAATATGGAGGAGAATTTCGCCGCCGCCGACAAGACGCGCAAGATCGTGCGCGAGCGGCTTGACCAGGCATTGAAATCCGTCAGGAATCCCGAGCGGCTCGCGAAAGTGAAGGCAATCTCCGATCAGTTCAGCATCTATTCAAAGGATTTTGACAAGGTCGTTCCGATGCAGCGTGGGCAGGCAAAACTGGTCAAGGAGGTGCTCGATCCGGTTGGGCAGAAGTTGCGCATCGACCTCGAACAGTTGCAGAAGAACGCTGCCGCGCAGGCTGGCAACAGCAATATGATGATTCTCTCCGGCGAAGCCATCAAGCTGGTCATGCAGGTCCGTCTCAACGCCGACAAGGCGCTTACCCGCCATGACGAGGCCGCCGTCAAGATCGCCGAAACCGCGTTTGCCAATCTCAAGTTGGTCCTTGCATCGTTCGACAAGGCAATCCCGATCTCGGATGCGCGCAAGCAGCTTGATGATGTCAAGTCCGGCGCCGACAAGTTCCACGACGCCTTCGTCAAGGCCATGCACGACTCGAGGGAAGTCAATGAGCTTATGAATGGCGAGATGCGCAAGGCGGCTCGGATGATCGCCGCCGAAGCGGCGGCGATCAAGGAGAGCGAGACGGCAGAAGAGCATAAGATCGGGCATGAGGTGACCAGCCTGATCGCCTGGGCCAACACCTTGATCGTTGTTATCGCGCTTGGCGGGATGATTCTCGGCCTGGCCCTCGCATGGCTGATCGGACGTGCGATTTCGAAGCCGGTCGTCGGGCTGTGCGCCGGTATGCGCGAACTCGCCGAAGGCAATTTCCAGGTCGTGCTGCCTGGTCTCGGCCGCAAGGACGAGGTCGGGGACATGGCGCAGGCGGTCGAAACCTTCAAGCTCAAGGCGGCCGAGAAGGCGCAGCGCGAGGCCGAGGAAAAGACCGAGATCGACCGCAAGCTCGCGGCCGAGCGCAAGGCCGACATGCACAAGCTTGCCGACCATTTCGAGAGCGCGGTGGGCGAAATGATCGAGACCGTCGCCTCGGCGTCCACCGAGCTGGAGGCCTCCGCCGGCACCCTGACCAAGACCGCGGAGACCACCGAACAGCTTTCGACCGCGGTGGCCGCGGCCTCCGAGGAAGCCTCGACCAACGTGCAGACCGTGGCTTCCGCCAGCGAGGAGATGGCGGCGACCGTCAGCGAAATCAGCCGGCAGGTGCAGGAAGCCGCCAAGATCGCCGGCGAAGCGGTGGTCCAGGCGCGCGAGACCAACGAGCACATCAACTCGCTGTCGCAGGCGGCGACCCGCATCGGCGACGTGGTCGAGCTGATCAACACCATCGCGGGCCAGACCAACCTCTTGGCGCTCAACGCCACCATCGAGGCGGCGCGTGCCGGCGAGGCCGGTCGGGGGTTCGCGGTGGTCGCCTCGGAAGTCAAGACGCTGGCCGAGCAGACCGCGAAGGCGACCGGCGAAATCAGCAGCCAGGTCGCTGGAATCCAGGAAGCGACCCGCGGCTCGGTCGCCGCGATCACCGGGATCAACACCACGATCGGGCGAATCTCCGAAATCTCGGCCACGGTGGCCTCGGCCGTCGAGGAGCAGGGTGCCGCCACCCAGGAGATCTCGCGCAACGTGCAGCAGGCGGCGCAGGGCACCTCGCTCGTCGCCTCCAACATCACCGACGTGCAGCGTGGCGCCAGCGAAACCGGATCGGCGTCGGCGCAGGTGCTTTCCGCCGCGCAGTCGCTCTCGGTCGAAAGCACCCGGCTCAAGACCGAAATCGCCAAGTTCCTGGCGACGGTGCGCGCCGCGTAAGGCAAACCAGCGGCGACGCAGGACGGCGCAAGTCAGCGCCGCCTGCGTCGGGCGGCGTGAGTTTCGTGCCGCATCAAATCCAGGGGGGCTTCCCGTTCGGGTAGCCCCGAGTTGTGTCGTGTAGCCGGAGTAGGTCGATGACGTTGCGTCAACAATCAAAATCGATGAGCGGTTGGGCGCCACCCGGATAGCACCGTAGGACCCGCCGCTGGCTGAAGGCGGGGGCCATGACCACAGCATTTTCACGCAAGAGAAATATCGCCGCGGCGATCGCCGCCGGTTTGATCGCCTGAATAAGCCTGTCGCCGGAGCGCGCAGGGGCGCAGGCGAAGGAAGACCCGGCAAAAGCCGGCATGCCCGAGCAGTCGATCGGCCACAGCCTGCCGCCCGCGTTCGGCTCCACCATGGGGTTGCGGCCGTGGCTGGCGTCGAAGGGCATCACCTATCAGTTTGCCTATGTCAGCGAGGTGCTCGGCAATCCGACCGGCGGCCCGCAACAGAAGGCGGTCTATGGCGGCCGGCTCGAAGCCGCTGTTGACGCCGACCTGGAAAAGCTGACGGGCTGGAAGGGCGCGACCGCGCGCGTCAGCGGCTTCCAGCTTCACGGCCAGGGGGTGACGACGCATTATCTCGGCAACATATTTCCGATCAGCAACGTCGAGGCGCTGCGCGGGACAAGGCTGTTCGAGGCCTGGATCGAGCAGAAGCTGTTCAACGACACGCTGTCGGTGAAGTTCGGGCAGATCACCGCCGACTCCGACTTCCTCGCCAGCAGCGTTTCGGGAATCTTCACGAACGCCGCGTTCGGCTGGCCGGCGATCGCGGCGGCGGACATGCCGAGCGGCGGCCTCGCCTGTCCGCTCGCGGCGCCGGGCATCCGGTTCAAGTATGACGCGACCCCGAACCAGTCGTATCTGGTCGCGGTGTTCAACGGCGATCCCGCCGGAAGGGGCCCGGCCCACCTCAACCCGCAGCTGCGCAACCCGCACGGCCTGATCTTCCCCGTCAACGACCCGCCGGTGGTGATGACGGAGGCGCAGTTCAAGCACAGCGCGATCGGCCTGCCGGGCATGCTCAAGCTCGGCTGGTGGACCCATTTCGGAACCTTCGACGACAGGCGCTTCGACGGCAACGGCGTGTCGCTGGCCGATACCACGCTCAGCACCGGCAACCCGCGCCGCCACAGGTTCGATCACGGCATCTATAGCGTGGTCGACCAGCAACTCTGGCAATTGCCCGGCGGCCAGCCCGACCAGGGCATTTCATCGTTCTTCCGCGCGTCCTGGAGTCCGCCGGACCGCAACCTGATCGATCTCGACATCGATGTCGGGCTCACCTTCAAGGGGCTGATCCCGCGCCGCCCGGACGATGCGTTCGGCGTCGCCGTCGGCTTCGCCCGCATTTCCCCCGCGGTCCGGGCGTTCGACATCGACACCGCGCTGTTCACAGGCGTCCGTACCCCGTTCCGCGACTTCGAGGCCGTGATCGAGGCGACCTACCAGGCGCAGGTGTCGCCGGGCTTCACCATCCAGCCGGACTTCCAGTACATCTTCCGCCCCGGCGGCAATGTCGCCGATTCCACCGGCCTCCGCCCGGTCCGCAACGCCGCCGTGTTCGGCCTGCGCGCGATCATGCGGTATTAGCCTCGCTTTCCGGAGGAACTTGCGACCGGCGTGAAGTCGGAACGAAGCGGGCTTCCATCCGTTGCTCCGCGGCATCACCCCTTGCCGTGTCGAGACATGCCGATGACCCGTCGCCACCTGACCATCCTTCAATGCAACGACACGCACGGCTATCTCGAGGCGCATCCGGAGGTGATGTGGGACGGGGCCGAGGTTCGAACCGAGATCATGGGCGGCTATGCGCGCATCCAGGCGGTCTTCCGCGAGGCGCGCGCGGAGCATCCCGGCGCGGTGCTGGCGTTCGACAATGGCGATACGCTGCACGGCACCTTCGCCGCTGTTCATTCCAAAGGACGCAGTCTCGTTCCGCTGCTCAACGCGCTCGAGTTCGACGCCATGACGGCGCACTGGGATTTCGCCTATGGCCCCGATCGTCTGCGGCAACTGGCGAGCGAGTTGCACTATCCAGTGCTTGCCGCCAACGCCACCCACAAGCAGTCCGGAGCGCCGGCGTTTCCCGCCTTTCGCGTGCTGGAGCGCGGCGGTTTGCGGATCGGCGTCATCGGCATCGCCGCCGTCGTCGACAAGATGATGCCGCCCGAGCATGGCAAGGGCCTGGCCTTTAGCTTCGGTGAAAAGGAATTGCCGGTCCTGATCGACCAACTGCGACAGCAGGAGCGCGTCGATCTGGTCGTGGTTCTCTCACATCTGGGCTTTCCGCAGGACATCAAACTCGCCTCTGCGGTTGACGGCATCGACGTCCTGCTCAGCGGGCATACCCACAACCGGCTCCATGAGCCGGTGCGGGTGAACGGCGCGATCCTGATCCAGTCCGGCTGTCATGGCTCGTTCGTCGGCCGCCTCGACCTCGAGGTCGAGGCGGGCCCGATCGCGAGATGCAGGCGCAGGTCGAGGCGGTCCTGGCCCCGCATCGCGAGATGTTGCAGACCGTGGTCGGAACCACCGACCGCCTGCTGCACCGCGCCACCTGTCTTTCCGCGCCGATGGACGACTTCCTGCTCGCGGCGGTGGCGCGCGCCGCCGAAACCGGGGTGGCGTTCTCCAACGGCTGGCGTTACGGCGCTCCGGTCCCGCCCGGCAAGGTGACGATGAACGACCTCTGGAACATCGTGCCGGTCAATCCGGCGATTACCACGCTGGAAATGACGGGAGAGGAAATCTGGACGATGATGGAGGAGAACCTGGAAAGCGTGTTCTCGCCCGATCCCTTCAAGCAGATGGGCGGCTATGTGAAGCGCTGCTTTGGCGTCAGCCTGGGCGTCAAGATCGAGAACCCCGCCGGCCGCCGCATTCAGGATTGCTTTGTCGAGGGCCGCTTGCTGGACCGATCCCGCCGCTATCGCGTGGCCGCGATCACCGCGCAGAGCGTCCCGGCGAAATTCGGCACCGGCCGAACCGATCTGTCGACGGACGCGGTAGGCGCCATGCGGCACTATCTGCGCGGTTCATCGACGCCGGCAATCGGCTCGGAGCGGACGGTAGCGGCGGTCTGATCGCCGGTGGCGTCGGCGGCTCGATCGGTGTAGGAAGACAAACTCGCGCTGTCAGCGTGACGCATCTGCCTCCGTTGAAAGCAATCCGAATGAGCGAGCGACTTGAAACGCTGAAGAAGGCGCGCGAGCGCATGATCGAGGACCGGGACGCCCATGCCAAGGTGCTGGCGGCGCCGTTTGACCGCGACAAGGCCGAGCGCGCCCGCGTCAAGTTCCTCGAGATTCAGGTGCTGATCGACGCGCTCGACCGCGCCATCTGCGGCGCCGACCTGATCGCGTCACAGGACTGAACCGGGAGCGGAAGCGCCGCGCGACATTTGCGCCGTGCCGTTGCCGCTGTTCTTTGCCTCCTTCGGCCCGCACGTCAAGCGCATCGGCATTCTGAAGGCGATCTACCCGGGCCTGGTGGCGGCCGCAGTTTCGGGACGGGGCGGACTGCGGCGCTGACCTTTCTCTCAGGCGCGGTTGTCGCTGTGCTCATGCGCGAGCGTGCGGGCGCCCCCTTGATCTTGCGCAAGCGGCCAAACCGCTGGGCCGGTTAGAATGAAAATTCGGTGATCGGCCAACATTGGGGCGCGCCAGTGCAAAAAACTCTGACCAGAATCGTTGCGAGGGGATCCGCTCTGGCGCTTTTATCGAGCGCGGCATGGGCGCAGGCACCATCAGACGCCGACAGATACGCCTGTGGGCCACACATGATGTGGTGGGGCGGAGGAGGGTACGCGATGATACTCGGTCCGCTGTTCATGATCCTTGTACTTGCGGTGTTGATTGCTGCTGCAGCCCTTCTTGTGCGTTGGGTCGGCGGGCCATGGCAGG
>LNFM01002209.1_pt1 | contig 41312 bp, 78 predicted proteins | sample 596031 | NCBI WGS metagenome assembly LNFM01 (sample SAMN04254537, study PRJNA301005) | activated carbon metagenome | isolation source: dual media filters at the Ann Arbor, Michigan drinking water treatment plant | place: USA: Ann Arbor
AGCAGGTACGCCAGCGCGTAGGTCATGGCAAATACCCAAACACAAGCGCAGCGATCACGCCAACCACGCCTACCGCGCTCATGGCGTAGCTCACAAGCCAGCCCAGAGACTCAAGCATGTCTTCGTCGCGGTTCATGCTGGCAACCTCAAGTGAATCTCCGCACACTCAAGCGCGGCGTCGTGATCGGTGAAGCCGAGCAGCCAGAAAAGCTGGTAGGCGGCGTGGAGTTGGATGGCGTAGGTCATGCAACCTCCTTCTCATCCGCAATCCGCTCATCAGCCAGCTCACTCGCACGCGCCAGCACATGCACGCTGTTGTCTTGAAGGAAGCGGTCGGCCAGTTCGTTCAGTGCCGCGATTCGGTTCGCTTGCTTCTGGCCGCGATCAAAGGCGAAGGCGACGAGTGCCACGGTGCCGATGCAAGTCGGGTCAAGCTCGCGAATCTGTGCGCTCCACGGCTGCACTGGCTTGCCAATGCACGCATCGCAGAGCCAGTCTTGGAGCGTGTCCACGTTGCGCAGCAACTCGTCCTCGGCTGCGCTGATGTCGCTGCCAGCGTCTATCTGCTCGTCGGTAAGTGCAGCTTTGGGCAACACGCACGTTCCGGTGAGGCAGTGACCAAGACCTTCTGCGCCGTGGTCAATCGCGTATTGGCATCGGCCATCTGATCGGCATGCGATTGCCACTTGCGTCTCGTTGCTCATCGTGCTCATGCGGACACCCTGATGTCGATGTACTTGCGCGTCGTGGTGTTGCCGCCGTAGTAATGACGGAACCGCGTTTGCGGGCGGCCCGCACGATCAAACCTCTTCACCTTCAGCACAAGGCCACTTGGCAAGGTGAGTTGATAGGTCTTCGGCGTCTCGCGTAATGGAAGGCTGATGACTTCGTTCCACTCGGAAGCGAACTCTTTGCCGTTCCACTCAAACCACTCAGCTTTGCATTCCATTTCGTCGTCTCCCTGGCACCGCGATGTGCGATGCGATGGAGAGAATTTACCGGATCAGAAACTAGGCTGTCAACAACATTCGCAAATTTATTTTTGCGATTTGGTGCCGAATTGTGTTGACATGGCAAAACGCGATGCGCTAGGATCGTGTCCATGAAAAAAAACCTCATGACCGCAGCAGACGTTCGCGAGCGTCTTTCTCCACTGAACATCAAGCAGGTTGACCGGCTCTCTGAGCTGTCGGGCGTGCCGCCATCCACGATCTACAAAATCAAGATGGGCAAGACCGGCAATCCTGGCATTGAGACGGTGCGCCAGTTTTTGCCGTTCGTGACCGCCGCGAGGTCGAAGCGGCGTGCGAAACCAGCGGCAGCCGTGGTCGCAGAGCAGGCGGTGTAGCCGTGACCAACAAAAAGAAGGCGAGCTTGTTCTTACTGCTCCGCAAGCAGTACGTCACCCCCATCGACGCATTGAACAAGTGCGGCATCTTCTCGCTGGCCCAGCGGGTTTCCGAGTGGAGGCGTGACGGGCACGTGATTGGCGACAAGTGGGTGATCTCGCCATCGGGTGCGCGGTTCAAGGCGTATCGGCTGTTGAAGGCTGCGCAGTGACTGACCGCCGCGCACACCTTGACGCCATCGTTGCCCACTACAGGGCCGCGATGCCGGACATCATGGACGCGTCTGATGACTGGGGCATTGATCCCTACGCCTGGGAGCAAGTCGGCATCTCTCTGACTCCCATTGAAGCCGCTTTGTGGAGCGACATCCGCTTGGTGGATCTTGTGATGTACCCGCAGTTTCCGGTGTCAGGTTACTTCGTGGACTTTGGCAATCCGGCTGCTCGAGTGGCGATTGAGTGCGATGGCGCACGCTGGCACCAAGACAAAGACCGTGACGACGCCCGCCAGAAGCATCTGGAGGCAAAGGGCTGGACCGTCTACAGGATCACGGGGCGGAATTGCTTTCAAGAGCCCGAGGAGTTTGAAGACATCCACGGCACCGCCTACGCATTACCCAGCCCTGCACGCCGCTTTATCAAGCGGATTGCCGAGGCGCATCCCGTGCAGCGCGGAAGGCGTCCGACGCCAATAGGCGCAACACCAATTCAGTCCGCGTTGATTGACCGCATCGGTCGGATGCTCGAGCAACTGGGATGAATTACTACGAGCGCCACATCGGCGACTACCTCAAAGACACGGCTCATCTGAGCCTGCTCGAGCACGGCATATACAGCCGGTTGCTTGACGTGTACTACACGCGCGAAACCGGCATTGATGCGGCAGCAGTGGCACGGTTGATCGGCGCTCGCAGCAAAGACGAGATTGCCGCCATGAACACGGTGCTCGAGGAATTCTTTGTGCTTGAGGGCGGTACATGGAAACAGAGCCGGTGCGACCGCGAAATCTCCAAGTATCAGGACAAGCAGCGCAAAGCGAAGGCATCCGCAGATGCTCGGTGGACGCACACCGAACGCAATGCGAACGCAATGCGAACGCATACCGAACGCACAGCAAACGCAGTGCCAACGCAATCCGAAGGCAATGCTCTCCAGACACCAGACACCAGTAACCAAATAGAACCTATCGGTTCTAGGGCGGCGAAGCCGCAGCGGGCCAGCCGGAAGTGTCCCGCTTCGTTTGAGCCTACAGAGCCCGAAGCCTTCATTGCCGAGAGCGCTCCCGGCGTGGACTGGCGAGCCGAAACGGCGAAGTTCCGCGACCACACGTTCAAGACCGCTCGGACGGACTGGGACGGCACTTGGCGCAACTGGATGCGAACCGCTTCAGAAAGCCTTCGGCCAGCACAGCCCCTGTCCTTTCGGGAGCGCGAATCAGCCGCCGCAGCCGCTCGAGTCCACGAGATGACCGGTGGACTCGTCTCAGCCAACAAACCGCGCCACGACGCGCTACAGGAGGTTTTCGATGCAGCTCCCCGGCTCGTGGGTTGACTCCCTCTTTGCCCGCTTTGCGGTGCGCTATGGGGCCGCGTGGCTGCGCCAATGGGACGGAGTGGACATCGCCGCAGTCAAGGCCGATTGGGCTGCTGAGTTGGGCGGCTACGGCGAGAACCCGGAAGCGATCAAGCACGCGCTCGAGCACCTTCCCGCCAGCTTCCCGCCGAAGGTGGGCGAGTTTCTCGAGTTGTGCCACGCAGCGCCTCGGCCAGAACAGAAATGGTTGACCGTGGACAAGGCCGACAAAAAGGTTGTCGGGGCAATCATGACCGGGCTGAAGCGTGCCGAGAAATGCGGCCCGAGGGATTGGGCGCATCGGCTTCGTGCTCGAGAAGTGCGGTGCGACCGGCTGACGAAGTTTCAGCGCAGCGCATGGCGGGAAGCCCTCAAGACTGAACTCGAGAACGAAGCCAGAACCGTGGAGATGGCATGACCAAAGACGAAGCCCACAAGCTGCTCGACGGCCTGAAAAACGGTGTGAGCGCACCGGATTGGAAGATCAACGAGGCACTCATCGAAACCGGCGATCTTGCATGGTCAGAGAGTGCCTATCAGGTCGTTCGACGTGCTGGCACATGGGAGCGCAAGCAATCTCGCACGTTGGCGAAAGCTGGGCCTTGGGATGGGTTGGCAGCATGAGCGAAGAAAATTTGTCCAGCGATGCTCAGCGCCGTTTGATGTGGTCGGCGCTCGCGGATGTATCGCGGCAAGTGAAGTGGCCCGTCGATGGCGTCATGCAATGGCTCGACAAAGACGACTGGAAACACATCATGACTGCGGGCTTGAAGCGCCATCAGCGCATGGCCGCTGGCATCTTCGGCGGCTTCGTGCTTCTCGGTCAGTCAACCAAGAAATTGACGGTGGCTGACGAGGCCGAACTCATCACGATCATCCACGCATTCGGAGACGAGCGCGGCGTGAAGTGGTCTCGAACTTCGCTCGGACGTGACGTTCCGGAGGAAGTGTTCGGATGAGCGGCAAACCCTGGACGCCCGAAGAAGTGGCAACCCTACGCGCTGAGTTTGCCGACAGCCGCACCGACGACCTGGCCGCGAGGCTGTGCCGCAGCTACACCACCGTTGCGCAAAAGGCGGCGAAGCTCGGATTGCGTAAGAGCGCGGCCTATCTCGCCAGCCCCGAGTGTCATCGGTTCGACGGCATCAAGGGAATCGGCAGTCGCTTTGTCGCAGGCCATCAGACCTGGAACAAGGGCAAGCCCGGATCAACAGGCGTTCAGGCTGCGTGCCGTGCGACTCAGTTCAAGCCTGGCCGGCCAGCAAATGAGGCACGGAACTACAAGCCCATCGGCTCTGTGCGTGTGTGCGCTGACGGTTACCTTGAAAAGAAGCTGTCAGATGACCTGAACCTGCTGCCGAAACAGCGATGGGTGTCCGTGCATCGGCTGGTGTGGGAGTCCGCAAACGGCCCGATTCCTGACCGAATGATCGTTGTGTTCCGCCCGGGCCAAAAGACGACAGACGAAGCCGCGATAACTCTTGACCGGCTCGAAATGCTGACGCGCTCCGAGAACATGAAGCGCAACAGCCTGTACGCGAAGTACCCGCCCGAGCTGGCTCGCCTGGTTCAACTGCGCGGCGTACTCAACCGACAGATAAACAGCAAGGCCAAGGAAACAGCATGAGCAACAACATCGAAGGACTACGCCAGCGCCTATTCGAGACGATTGACGCGGTTCGGAACAACAGCATTGATCTTGACAAAGCCAAGGTCATCAGCGACCTGTCGCAAGTCATCGTCAATTCAGCGAAGGTTGAAGTCGATTTCCTGCGCGTGACGGACGGCGCCGAAAGCGACTTTCTGCGGCCTGCGTTGAAAGTGGAGCAGGTTCCTGCTGGCATCACCGGCCGGACGATTCACCGCATCGGCTGACATGACCTTCACCCGCCCCGCACCCCGCGTCAAGCAAATGGACGACTACACCCCGAAGCCGAAAACGGTGGTGCTGCGCCGCGACCCGCCAGCAACGATGTGCGTGCCGCTGCCGAAGGAGAAGCCGTGGCGATGTGAAGCCTATCTCCGCATCGTCGCTCACTACCCGTGCGCTCACTGCGGCATAGAAGGCCGCTCACAGGCCGCACACGCTGACGAAGGCAAGGGGCTGGGCATCAAGGCATCGGACGCCACCGCCATACCCCTATGCGCTGATTCTCCAGGCCGCAGGGGATGCCACACGCTCATCGGCAACTTCGGGCTGTTCACGCGCGATCAACGCCGCACGCTTGAAAAGAGGTACGCACAGCAGACACGCGAGCGCATCAAGGCAGATGGACTGTGGAAGCCGGAATGGCCGGAATTTGAACAGGAGCAAGCAGCATGAGATGGGAACTCACCAACACCGTAGCAGGCCGATCCATGAAGCTGGCCCAAACGGCCAAGGGCGTGCAATCCAGCGACTTGAAGGGCAAGGCTGCGAGCGATGTCGGGAAGGTGCTGCGCAAGTTGGTCAATCAAGGCTACATGACCTGCATTGATGAGAGCCGCCGCCCATACGTCTACAAGGCCACCAAGGAACAGGCTGACAAGTGGGTGGCAGATCACACGAAGCAGCCGAAGGCCATGACGATCAAGCCGCCGAAGCAGCGAGTGCAGCCGGTACTCAGCCAGCCGAAGCCGCGCCCGATCTCAAAGCCAAAGGAAGCCATCGAGCCGTACTACCCAGTCGATGCGGACGGCAATCCGCTCTACAAGGTGACGATCGCCAAGCCATTCCCGCAGCCGACGCGGACGAACACGCACACAGGGGCTTACTGATGGGCCACCCAGCCTACGGCAGCACGTTCCAAGGGAGCCTGCGCAGCCGGATCAAAGCCTACTTCTCGGCCAACCCCGACGAGTGGCTGACGATCACCGATGCCGCAGTCAAGTGGGGGGTGCGCGAGCCATCTGTGCGGCAAACCATGACCGATATGCGCAGGCGCGGCGAGCTGGGGCCGGGGCCGGATTTGAGGTTGCCAACATGAGCAAGTACGGCGCGAGGAAGATCGAAATTGATGGAATCACGTTTGACAGCCGAGCCGAGGGCCTGCGGTACCTAGACCTGCGCGCCATGCTGACGGCGAAGCAAATCAGCGGCCTTGAAATGCAGGTGCCCTACGTTTTGGCCCCCAAAGCCAAGCTGTACGGCGAACAGCGCAGTCGGCCAGCTATCCGCTATTTAGTCGATTTCCGCTATCGAACACGTCAGGGAGAAGTTGTGTGCGAAGACGTGAAGGGCATGGATACGCCGCTAGGAAGGCTGAAGCGCCACTTCATGAAAACGGTTCACGGCATCGACGTGCGGGTGGTGCGATGACTATGCCGCTGGCCGCCCCCGAGGCAGCGCAGGCAGATTCGCCCGCGCCCGTGCACGCACTAGCGTCGATGGTGATACCCCAACGCGCTCGGCGGCGGTGCGCAGTGGCATGCCGTCGGCAATCAGGCGCATGCCGCGCTCGGTGGCGGCTGAGGGGCGGCCGGTCATTTGCTGTAAGACCAAGAGTAGTCATTGCTGCCGTAGTTATCGGCCGCCCACTTTTCGCACTCGTCGTTGGACGATCCGGTGTACTCAGCGACGATTCGCCCAGTCTCGTTGGATGTGATGTAGATGGTGCACATGCTGGTCGCTCCAACTCAAAACGGCAACAGAGTGCGCAACTCAGCGTCAATCGCCTGGTACCGAGACATTTTGTCGGCAATCACTGCATTGATTTGGGCCGAGGTGCGGCCAGAGATTGCCATGTCGCCAGCTTTGTTGTGCATTGCACGCAGCAGGGCCGACTGCTCGGCGTTAAGGACCGCGCGGCGCTGAAAGATTTCTGTGGTGGTCATCTTGCTCTCCTTTGCGCCGAAGGACATCCGCAGCGCATGAGTAGTAATGTACGCATGTTGCGCACGATATGCAAGAACTATTTGCCAGTGAAAACCCTGTGACCGCCACCTACGTAGAGCTGATCAATGGCGAGATCGTGCTGCGCGACGCCGAACAGTGGAGAGCCGAGACATTGCAGCGAAAACCGCACATCGACTTCAACGCCGTCTCATTTGCTCATGAGCCGATCCACGAAAGGCTCACAAACTGGGCGCGCTGGGTACGTCCAAGGGCGTCAAGCTGGGTGCACCCGATGTGGCGGAACTACAAGCCGGACAACTGGTATCGAGTGGTGTCGGAAAACGCTGGAATTGATCCACTCGACGCACAGGCAGTAGAGAAGGGCGTCAGCGCACTGCCCGACGCGCACAAGTTCGCAATCAGGTGGTGCTACGTGTACGGCGGACAGCCGAGGAAGGCAGCGGCGCATGTGGGGGAGACGCTGGAAGGGCTGCAAGTGCTGATCGTGGGCGGGCGGCAGATGCTGATAAATCGTCGGGTATAGGGTTTGTCCCTGCAAAAAGATGTTGACGTTACGCGTAACGGTGCTATAGTTCATTCACACCAACCGCAACGGAGAAAAAACATGAACAAGCCAGCCAACAACGAAATTGCCCTTTTCACCAACTCTGGCCTCGTGCAGTACGCATGCAGCGTCGAGGAAATGCTTAACGTTTACAACCGCGGCGGCCGTGTTTACGAAATTAGGATGGACGCTCAAGGGAGGGAAATACTCTGGCACAAGGGCCACCAGTACGAAGTCGGCTTCTTCTCTGCATCGGATCGCCAGCAATGAGTCAGGCGGGTCTGGCCAAAACCAACGCAGAGCGCCAGCAAGCATTCCGCGACCGCCAGCCGCCAGAAGTGCGCGGCATCTTTGCCCCTCAAGACATGCACGACAAGATCAAGGCGCAGGCGGCGAATATGCTCAAGCGCAAGCCTGTTGACAAGCCCAAAGCATAGCCGCTACAATCGCGCCAATTGATCCGCGAATACGCAAAGAATCGTTGTCCGTGAGGATGGACAGGCGACACCAAGGCCACCGCTAACCACGGTGGCTTTTTGCATTGCGCGGCACGTTTCGCCCGGCAGACCTACACCCATACAGCGGCAATGCCTCTAGGGTCTGACCGGGCACCTAACCACGGCAGGCGCACCGTGACCACAGCAGAACGCGACGAGCAGGCATATCAGCACGCCCTGCGCTGGGCTAAGTCAGCACAGAGCGGGCAACCACTCCCATTGCCACCGCACCCGATTCAATCGCGCATGTGGCAAGCATTCACACCGCTCGGGAAGAGCGAAGTCGCGAAGCGGAACGCTGCGACATAAAGCACCGCAGCCCAGCGACGTGGTGACGAGCCGCGCTGACCCCTCCACAGCGTAGGCGGCGGGCGCTGGCACTTATCAATTGAACAAGCCGGAAGGCACTCAATGAGCAACAACCGTTATGGCGCGTCCTTCAAAGTTCAAACCTGAGTTCATCCAGCAGGCCGAAAAGCTGTGCCGACTCGGGGCAACTGATCTAGAGATCGCAGACTTCTTTGAGATTGACGTTCGCACGCTGTACCGCTGGAAGGGTGACAACGAAGCGTTTTGTCAGGCCCTAAAGGTTGGCAAGGATGTGGCTGACGAGCGGGTTGAACGCAGCCTGTTTGCCCGTGCCAATGGGTATGAACACGAAGAGGTAGACATTCGTGTTGTCGGCGGCGGGATTGTTCAGACGCCAATTCGGAAGTTCTACCCGCCAGACACGACGGCTTGCATCTTCTGGCTCAAGAACCGCAAAGCCGGTGAGTGGCGAGAGAAGCAGGAAGTCGAGCACTCTGGCGAACTGAAGGTTTCCAAGATCACGCGCACCATCGTTGACCCGGTAGCGCGGTGAGGGAGCTTGATATTGAGACAGCGCGGGTGTTTCTCCCGGCGCTTGATGCAACGCGAGACACGGCCATTCACGGCGGGCGAGGCTCAGGGAAGTCCCACTTCGTTGCAGAGCACTTGATCGAAGACGCTCTAGCCGAACCCGGCAACAGTGGGGGCGAGGGGCTCAGAACAGTTTGCATCCGTGAGGTGCAGAAAGACTTGGCGCAGTCCTCCAAGGCGCTGATTGAGTCCAAGCTGAGGAAGTTCGGCCTTGGCGAGAAAGACGGGTTTGGCGTTTATAAGGATGTAATCACCGCTCCTGGCGATGGGCTGTTCATCTTCAAGGGGATGAACGACTACACCGCCGACAGCATCAAGTCGCTGGAAGGTTTCAAGCGCGGCTGGTGGGAGGAGGCGCATAACGCATCCAAGACATCGATTGGTCTGTACCGCCCGACGATGCGGGCGAGCGGTTCGCGGATGTTTTGGACGTGGAACCCACGCAAGAAGACAGACGCTGTAGATGTACTGTTCCGTGGCCCTGAAAAGCCAACAGGCGCGGTTGTCATTCAATCAAGCTGGCGTGACAACCCTTGGTTCACAGCGGAGCTAGAGCAAGAGCGGCTGGATTGCCTGCGCATCAACCCGGATCAATACGATCACATTTGGGACGGTGGCTACGTCAGCTTGATCGAAGGCGCGTACTTCGCTAAGCAACTGTCGAAGTGCAAGGAAGACGGTCGCATTGGCGTTGTGCCAATCGATCCAATGCTCACGATCCGGCTGTTTGCTGACATCGGCGGCACCGGAGCAAAGGCAGACAACTTTGTCTTCTGGGCTGCTCAGTTCGTCGGCCTAGAGATTCGGGTTGTCGATCACTACGAAGCGCAAGGCCAGCCGTGGGACGCTCACGTTGCATGGCTTCGCAAGCGTGGCTACACGTCAGACAGGGCGCAAATCTGGCTCCCTCATGACGGCGACACGCAGGACAAGGTAATCGATGTGTCCTACCGCTCGGCATTCGAGGGCGCAGGCTACACAGTCAACGTGATTCCGAATCAAGGCAAGGGTGCTGCGATGGCGCGGGTTGAGAAGGCCCGCGAGTTGTTCCCCAAAGTCAGGTTCAACGAAGCAACGACAGAAGCAGGGCGCGATGCGCTGGGCTGGTATCACGAGAAGCGGGACGACATTCGCGGTATCGGGCTTGGCCCGGATCACGACTGGTCAAGCCACAGCGCAGATGCCTATGGGCTCATGTGCATCGTGTACGAAGAGCCGGTGACATCCGCGCCGTTGGCCTACCCGAAGCTCAGCTACGCATAGAGACACGGACGCATCCGCCGAGAGGCGCTGCGAAGTAAATGGCAAGAATGTCGGAAGACACACTGCGGGCGATCACCGACCAGCAGATGCGCTCTGCCGTGGGCGTGTACGGCGGCAGGCTGTCGCACCAGCGGCGCAAGGCCATGCAGTATTACCTTTGCGAGCCGGTGGGCGATCTGTCCCCGCCTGAGGTGGATGGCCGCTCGTTAGTCGTCAGCCCTGATGTGCGCAACACCATCGAAAGCATGCTCCCGCAACTGATGGTGAAGTTCGCAGGCTCTGAGCGTGTTGTGGAGTTTGAGCCGAACAAGCCGGGTGACGAGCAGAAAGCCGAGCAGGCCACCGACTACATCAACTACGTCTTCCACCAACGCAATAACGGCGAAGGCATCTCCTACAACTGGATGAAGGACGCGCTGCTCGGCAAGAACGGCATCGTCAAAGTCTGGTGGGACGACAGGAAAGTAGAGAAGCGCGAAGACTACAAGGGGCTGAGTGCCGAGGAACTGGCGCAGTTAATGGACGACGACGAAATCGAAGTCACCGAGTCCAAGTCCTACCCCGACGAAGAAGACGCAGAGCAGCGCCAGAAGGCCATCGAGCAACTGACGCAGCAGCTACAGCAGGCCCAGCAAGCCGCCGAGATGGGCGATCCGCAGGCCATGCAAGCCGTGGAGATGCTCACGCAGCAGATGCAAGGCATCCAGTCTGCGCCGCCCGTCCTGGCCTATGACGTGACCTGCAAGCGAAGCGACAAGTGCGGGCAGATTCGCGTGGACAACGTGCCACCGGAAGAATTCCTCATCAGCCGCGAAGCGAAGACGATTGAAGGCGCGAAGTTCGTCGGCCATCGCGTGCCACGGACTGTCAGCGATCTGAAGTCGATGGGGTACAAAAACCTCGAAAACCTGTCCTCCGACGATCAGAACGTCAACTTCAACAGCGAGCGCGTTGAGCGCCTCGCCTATGACGACGAGATGGCCGCGCTGACTGTGGATCAGACGGACACCTCCGACGATTCACAGCGCATGGTGTGGGTGACGGAGTGCTATCTCCGTGTGGACTTCGACGGCGACGGGATTGCAGAGCTTCGCAAGGTTGTCCGTGCTGGCAACCGCGTGCTTGAGAACGAGATCATCGACTGGGCACCGTTCGTCAGCATCACGCCGGTTCCGATGCCGCACAAGTTTTACGGTTTGTCCATCGCTGACCTGGCGCTCGATGCCCAACGAATCAAAACCAACATCCTGCGCGGCATGTTGGACAACATGTATCTGGCGATTAACGGTCGCCACTTCGCGGTTGAAGGGCAAGTCAACCTAGACGACCTGTTGGTGTCGCGTCCTGGCGGGGTTGTCCGGGTGAAGCAGCCCAACGCAGTCGGCAGGCTCGATCAGGGCGCTCCAGACTCCCAGCTCGGCCTCGGGATGATGGAGCACATGCAGGGGTACTTGGAGGACTCCACGGGCTGGTATCGCGTCAGTCAGGGCAACGACCCATCCAGTCTGCAAGGCTCCGAGACAGCGACCAAGACCAACATCGTCACCAACAAGGCCGACATGCGGCTTGATCTGGTGGCGCGGAACTTCGCGGAAGGCTTCCGCAACCTGTTCCGCATGATGCTCAAACTGTCGGCTCAGTACACCAACAAAGAGCAAGTCATTCGGCTTCGTGGTGAGTGGGTGACGATGGACCCGCGAGAGTGGCGCAACGGCTTCGACACCTCAATCAACGTGGGCCTGGGCACCGGCTCCAAGGATCAGCAAGTCGCGCACCTTTCCAACCTGCTGGCGCTTCAGAAAGAAGGCTTGATGATCGGCGTGGCGACACCCGAAAACATCTACCAATCAGGCGCAGAACTCATCAAGGCGATGGGCTTCAAGAACGCTGACAAGTTCCTGACCGACCCCGCAAAGATGCCTCCGCAGCCACCAGCGCCTGACCCTGAGCAGATCAAGGGGCAGAACGCCATGCAACTGAAGCAAATGGAGCTTCAGGCCGACGCGCAGAAGTTCCAAGCCGAGACGCAACTTCGGCTGCAAGAGATTCAGATGCAGGCGCAGTCCAAGCTGCAAGAGGTTCAGGCGAATCTTGAGCTTCAGGCAGCGAACGACCAGCGAGACAGCGAGCGCGAGACGCTGAAGGCGCAACTCGACGCACAGCTTGCCCAGGCAGAGCAGGAAAACAAGCGGGCAGTGGCCGAGCTACAGGCCACGGTCGATAAGTACAAGGCTGATCTGGACTCACAGACCAAGCTGACCATCGCGCAGATGAACGCCCAGCAGTCGATGGAACTGGCTTCAATGCAGACGCAGCAGAAAGCCGAGTCGGCTCCGCAGATCGACTTGGCACCCATTCAAGACGCCTTGAAACAGATCATGGACTACGCCAACGCGCCCGTGGAGATTGTCAGAGGCCCAGACGGACGCGCGGCGGGCATCCGAAGGGGCGGCATGACCAAAACGATCAATCGCGGGCCTGACGGTCGCGCTATGGGGGTCGCATGAACGAGCCAATGATCTACACAAGCCGGGGCAACCTGCCGCTGGCGCAACTGCAAGAGCGCGTGGTCTGGACTGACAACGAGCAGGAAACCATTTGCGCCATTGAGCATTGGTTTGAAGGTGAGTGCGTCCGTCGCTCGCCGCACATCTACAAACGGCAAGGGCTTGAAGTGCTCGGCCAAATAGGGGCTATCTAAATGGCGAACACAGCAGGCGTTGCAAACTCATTCAAGTCCGAGATTCTTGTCGGGCGACACCAACTCGGCTCGGTCACGCTGACATCGCGCACCAGCTTGACGGCCCCGACGACCGACACCGTGAAGGCGGCGCTCTACAACTCTTCGGCCACGATCAACGCATCGACCACGGCCTACACGGCAACCGACGAAGCATCGGGCACTGGATACACCGCAGGCGGCATCACCGTCACCAACGCCACGGCACCCAGCACATCGGGCACCACGGGCATCTGGACGCCTTCGGCATCGCTGGTCTATACGACCGTGAGCATCGGCCCTGTTGACTGTGTGCTGCTCTACAACTCGACGCAGAGTAACGCGGCGATTGAAGTCTGCACGTTCACCGCCCAGACGCCTGTGGCTGCAACGCTAACGCTGACGATGCCGACGAACAACGCATCGAATGCATTGCTTCGCATCGCGTAAGGAGCCGCTATGTCACTGACTCCCGCACAACTCACCACGATCAAGGCCGCGATCCTGGCCGAGACTACGCCCGCGCTCGTCACGCTGCGCCAGGCCAATAACGAGCAAGGAATGGCCGACTTCTACAACGCGGACAGCGGCACGGTGGTGTGGCAGACAGCCGCGCCTGTGAACGCTGTCCAAGACGCAGTGGACTACACAGCCTACACGCCGAACGGCACCATTGACGGTACCGCAGTGGTGACGAACCGGCTGCTGGCGGCGCAGACAAAACAGATCAATCTGCAACTGATGTTGCAGGGCAAGACGACGCTTGACGCAACGCCCAACCGAGTACGGACGGCCTTGCTGGACGCCACCACGAACTTGCCGACCGGCAACAACGGCACATTGCAGTCAGCCGCTGGCGTCGATGGCGTCCGTGTTTTGAATGCGCTAATCCGGCCCGCTACTCGCGGCGAGCGGCTCTACACCTTGTCGGCCACTCAGACCGGCTCGGTGAGCGCGTTCCGGCTGACCTTTGAGGGCGGCTTACCGCCCAAAACATCAGCGATGCACTGAGGGCTTAATCATGGCGACCTCTGGCGTTACCTACGGCACCTACACCGCGCTGACGGTCACAAACCTTCAGTCGCTGGCGAACGATGCGACCGACCCCTTCGGCGCGTGGCAGTCGGCGCGGATCAGCAACCTATCCGACCTTGCCAACGACCGTGAATTCATCATTGATCTGAGCACTGCCAACACAGCGCCAGCGAACGATTCTGGCGCTTACGTTTATGTCGTTCCGTGGATGAGCACCGACGGCGGCACGACGTGGATTCCCGGCGGGAACTTCGGCACGACCACCGCTCCTACAGGGAGCGAAGGCACGGCCAGTATCAGCGACCCAAATTCAATGGGCGGCCCGCTGTTCATGCCATACAAGATCGCGCAGCAGCGGTTGCAATTGGCGTTTTCCGTCGTCACTGTTCTTGGCTGGATGCCAGACGCCGTGTCGCTTGCCATTCGCAATTGCACTGGCGCCGCCCTTTCGACAGGCTGCGTCGTCGCTCATAACCCGCTCAAGTACACAATCTGATGTACCGCTCGTCTAGGCTCGTAAGGCAGCCGAATGCCCCGGTAGGGATAAACCACAGCAATCCCCTTGCCAAAGGCATTGCCATCGCCATCACGTCGCAAGGCGGGGCGACTATCGACGCGGTATCAGGCGCGCTTCCGGCATCAGGCAACGGAACGCGAGCGGCTTCGGCTTACAGCTTCGGCAAGGCGAGGCAATACACCAGCGGGTCAGACTGGTTCCTGACGCCAGCATCCCTGAATGCGCCGACGCGCTATTCGTGGATGGTTCGCGCGAAGTTCACCAGCATTTCAGGCTTCAACGGTATATTTTGCAAGACAGCGAACCTTGGTACAACGAACGGGTTTGGTACTTTCAGAGACAGCGGGGTAGGCGACAATATAGTATTTTCTCATGATGCAGCAGCAGGCACTGTATTTGAGGCGGCGTCAAATCTTGTAAATGCTGGTTTGGTCACGATTGTCGTTACCTGGGATGGTGCGACAGCCAGGTATTACAGGGACGGAAGGTTTGTTGCAAGCGGCGCATACACAACTTTAGTCACAAGCGGGAATGGTTATCTAAAAGTCTGCTCAAACCGCGATACAAGCACAACATCCGCATATCACGACCACACTATAGTTTGGCCGGGTAGAGTGCTTCGCGAACAAGAGGCTGAATATCTAAGCCTTGGCGATAACTCATATTCGCTGTTTACCAACCGTCGCATCTGGGTGCCGGTGTCGGTGGTGACAGGCGACCCTGCGCTAACAGGCAACACCGCCACAGCATCGACAGGAGCGCTCACCCCGAGTGAGTCGCTAGGCACAACAGGCAACCAGGTTACCGGCTCACAGGGCGCGGTAGCCCCGAATCTGAGCCTTGCCACGGCTGGCAACGCGGCTACGTCAAGCACTGGGGCGTTGGTAGCTTCGCTGACCATCGGACTGACGGGGCAAGGCGCAACGGCAAGCGCAGGCAGTATTGCGGTGGGTGGCGCAGGGGCGGTGGCGCTGTCTGGGAATGCAGCAACGGCCAACGCCGGGACGCCTGTTGCATCTCTGACGGTTGGGTTGCTCGGCAGCGCATCAACCGCGACTGTTGGCTCAGTCGGCGCGCCAACTGGCGACATCACGCTGGCGCTAACAGGAAGCGGAGTAACAGCCAGTGCAGGCGTGCTCGGCACGGGTGCTGTGGGGGTTGGCGGGTATGGGGACGACAAGCCAAGGCGGAAGAAACGGTTTGTCGTCAAGGTCGGCGACAAGTTGGTGGAGTACGGCAGCGCATCGGCAGCAGCCAAGGCACTAAACGCAGCGCCTGAAGCGAAGCCTGAGCCGGTGGCAGAGGTGCCGATCAGGAAGATCAAGGCACAGGCCCGCGTGTTCCAAGCCGAGCAGCAGATTCAGAACCTGTTCAAACAGCAGGACTTTGAAGCCATGCTCGCGCTGTATGAGCAGATGCAGGATGAAGACGATGTTGAATCTCTGTTGATGGCCCTATGACACTTGAAGAACAACTGCACAACGGCTCACGGGCCAAGGAAGTGCTGGAAAACGAGCAATTCCAAGCCGCGTTTGAAGCCACAGAAAAGGAACTGATCGAAGCATGGAAAAGCAGCCCTGCAAGAGATAACGAGGGCCGCGAAAAGTGCTGGGCATATCTGATGGTGTTGGGCAAGGTGAAGGCTCACCTTACATCCACCCTTGAAAGCGGGAAGCTAGCTGAATTAGAGGTGCGTCACAAGCAGGGGGTTGCAGACCGGATTCGATCTGCGTTTATGGGGTGATGCCAAAGTTCGCCACTAACAATTCGGCAAACTGTGCGCTGTGTAATTCCGAACTCAGCAGCCAGCGCCTTGGACGATCCTCGCTTGCGTGAGTAGCGGCGCCGAATGTCCTCCGCTATCTCGCGCGTAATCTTTGCCCCTGACAGTGAAATGCGCCCGATAGAAACGGCATGGCGCGTGTTTTCTAGCCGAGTGCAGTACTCAAGATTGCTGACATCGTTGTTCAGCTTGTTGCCGTCAATGTGGTTAACAGTCATCCCCTCGCTGGGTGCGCCAAGAAACGCAGCCGCAACGAGTCTGTGCACGGCGTGTGTAGATATTTTCCCCGGCCTGCTTAGTTTTAGGCGCGCATACCCGCGATGGTCAACGTATTGCGTGACGGGGCGTTGCTCAGTGCAATATGGCCCAACCAAGCGCACGACTGTGCCGCAGCGAGCAACGGCGTAAACGCCTTCAAAGTCAAGTATTGGAGCGAATGTGAGCGACATAGTGGAACCAAAGAGACGCGGACGGCCACCAAAGTATAGCGTACCTGTCCCTGTTGGCGAAGGTGAAATCGCACCTGGTTTCGACGTTGGAGACGGGCAAGCTGGCGGAGTTGGAAGTGCGCCACAAGCAGAGCCTGTTCGACAAAGCGCGGCAGTGGGCGGCGTGAGTTGGGCCAGTTTCATGGCGCAGGTTCTCGATATCGTGAACAGCCGAGGCCATGACTACATCGCCAAGGCCACGCATCCGGCCCCAGAGGCGTCGGAGATCGTCGCTTGGTACACGGTGCCAGTTGAACAAGGAAACGCGGGCTACGTCACCAAGCACGGCCAGCGGTACGAATTGATCTAAGGCGTTAGACAACCGCCTATGAGCCGCCTACGGGCGGTTTTTTGTTGTCTGTAGCTGATGTGGCATCGCTGAGAAGCGCCCCACGGGAGAGTGAACTTGGACAATCCTGAACAGGAATCCACACCACTGACAACTGAGTCAGCAGCCGCCCTGTTTGCGAACTTGGGCGCACCAGAAACCGAAATCGAGCGCAAGCCCGAGCCGGTTGAAGAAACCGCAGATGAACCAGTGCTTGAACTGGAGCCGGAAGCGGAAGCCGAGGCAGAGGAAGAAGATCCACTCGTCACCGTCAAGATCGACGGCAAGGCGGTGGAAGTCAAGCTGTCCGAGCTAAAGAACGGCTATCAGCGTCAAGCTGATTACACCCGCAAGACGCAAGAAGTTTCAGAAGTGAAACGGGCTGCGGAAGCGGAGTTCACCAAGGCGCAGCAAGAGCGCCAAACCTACGCGCAGAACCTCCAGCGCCTGCAAATCCAGACGGAAGCCCTGTTGCAACAGCAGCAGGCAACCGACTGGCAAGCACTGTTGGAAAGCGACCCGGTTGAGTATCTGAAACAGCAACGCATTGCCCAAGAGCAACACGCGAAGCTGAATCAAATCCAACAGGAACAGCAGCGCGTCCAACAGCAGGAAGCCTACGAAGCCCAGCAACGCCACGCCCAACACTTGCAGGATCAGCGAGAGCAACTGCTCGCCAAGATTCCGCAGTGGAAGGACGAGGCCAAAGCCAAGACCGAGAAGGCTGCACTGCGCGACTTCCTTCTGAACGAAGGCTACGACGATGAGACGGTAGGAAGCCTCGCCGACTCTCGCGCGGTAGTCATCGCCCGCAAAGCCATGCTGTACGACCAGATGGTTGCCAAGGCATCGGCAGCGGCCAAGAAGGTCTCCACCCTCCCAACGCGCGTAGAGCGTCCGGGTGTGGGTGACAACCCCTCACTGGACAAGCGCTCTGCCGCATTCCAGAAGCTGAGCAAGTCGGGCCGCGTAGAAGACGCGGCCGCCTTGTTCGCGAACCTCATTTGATTTTCTAACGCCGAGAGGCGCTGAAAGGACGTGCCATGACTGCACCAACCGGAACATTCCTCACCACGGCTGCTATCGGCAACCGCGAAGACCTGACGGATTAAATTGGTCCCCTTGCAGAGCGATCTGCATTGAACAATCGCGTGAATTGCTGGAACCCCCTAACGGTTGGTAGCCGAGGGCAATCAGCAGCCAAGCGTCGCAGGAATGCGGTGAAGGTTCAACGACTAGGGCACGGAGTCCAGACCGGACGGTAAAGCCCCACGAGCGCGCGACACCCCTAGAGGGTGATGAGATAGTCTGAGCTGCAATGAAAGTTGCAGAGGGTGGGATAAAGAGCCCACCGATAACAAAACTGATCATTTACCGCATCAGCCCGACGCAAACGCCGGTTCTGAACATGTCGGCCAAAGCCAAGGCCACCAACACGCTGCATAGCCTATAATTTGTGCAGTTAAAACCGAGCTAATTGCTGGAACATCCTTAGAGGCCCATTCCCCGCAGTGGAAAAGTAATGGACATTGGACAATCAGCAGGAAAGAGTTACGGATACATCCTCGGGGTGTATCTAGGTGATGGATGCGTCACCTTGCAAGTCAGTCACAACAGCGGACACACTACAAAGTGGTATCCGGTGTTCCGAGTCAACACTATTGACGAAGATTTTGCAGTCGCCATCAAACAGGCGCTTGCAGAACTGACTGACAGGCCAGTGAACATCTGTAAGCATGACGTGAAGAAGAGCAGCAAGCCGAACTATTCGCTGCGCTGCGGCTCCCCTGAGCTTTGTCAAAAGCTCGTAGACGACACGAACTCCAAAGCCATGATTCCCGCGTATGTGTGGGGCTGGTCAAAGTCTGAAAAGCTGGCGTTTATCGCTGGGTTGATGGACAGCGAGGGGTTTGTCAGCAAGAACCACCAAAAGGACACTTCCTTTTACATGGGGTTCAAGTGCTGCGAATCGTGGGTGCCTGATTTCGTCAAGCTGTTGGAATCCGTGGGGATCATGACTGGCAAATTGTCAGTCTGCCCGCCATACAAAGACGGATACCGAACACCGATGCGGTTCCACATCAAGATGGAATCATGGGTACGCGAAGGCGCGTATTTCAAGATTCAGCGCAAACAAGCGCGGATTGATGAATGGAAAAGCCGTAGGCTATCCTCAGAGACTATATGCTTGGCCGCATAACCGGCGGATGATATAGCCCGAACTGCATCGAAAGTTGCAGAGGCAGCAGAAATGACTGCCCGCCAGCAGAGTATCGCTGGTCCTCAAGTAACAGAATGGAATGGCAGACCCAAGACCTGGCCGCTGTTGCAACCAGCCCGTTCAACGCGCAGGTTGAAGGCGACGTTGCAGGCGCTGGCACGACCGTGCCTGTCGGCAAGACGATCACCCCGACCGTCCGCCTGACGAACCGCACGCAGATCAGCGCCAAGACCGCCATTGTCTCGGGCACGCAGCAAGCCATGAACCAGGCTGGCCGCAAGGACGAGATGGCCTACCAAATGTCGCTGATTTCCTTGGAAGTCAAGCGCGACATGGAAGCGGGCCTGACGCAATCCGACGTGTTGGCAACGGCTCCGCGTCAATCGCGTGGCCTGCGTGGCTGGGTGGTGGACAACGTGAACCGCAACGGCGGCACGCTGGCTTCGTACACCGCCAACACCGGCTACACCGCTGGTACCTTGCGATCGTTCACTGAGTCTCAGGTGAAGGACGTTCTCCAGCAGGTCTATACCGCTGGTGGCGAGCCCGACACCATCATGCTGCCGCCCGCCCTGAAGCAAACCTTCAGCGGCTTCACCGGCAACGCGACCCGCATGGACAAGTCTGAGGACGCCAAGCTGTATAGCTCGGTGGACTTCTACGTGTCCGACTTCGGCACGCTCCAGTGCGTTCCAAATCGCTTCATGGCGACTCGCGACGTGTTTGTTCTGGAGTCCTCGAAGATTGCCATCGCCTACCTGCGTCCGTTCATGACGGTTGAGTTGGCGAAGCTGGGTGATTCGATGCAGCAACAGTTGATCGTGGAATACACGATGGAATGCCGCGCACCGAAGGCCCACGGCGCGATTTATGATGTTAACTGATTGATTCTGCTATACTGCACTCCTGTTTACTCAGGAGTGTGGTATGCGGGCATCAAGAGTTGGATCGTTTGCAGAGCGGTTTGGGTCAAGATTTCAGGTTGACAAAGAGACTGGTTGTTGGAATTGGGATGGCCCTAAAACGCCTAAAGGTTACGGGCGTATTGCTGGCGTCGTGATTGATGGTGTGCGGCACACGGAGCGGGAGCGGGCCATGCTTGCTCATCGTGCATCGTGGCTTTTGTACTGCGGCCCGATCCCAAAAGGTGAGGGCGCTCACGGTACGGTTGTGATGCACAAGTGCGACAACCCAGCATGTGTGAACCCGCATCATTTGGCCTTAGGGACGCAAGCAGACAACGTGCGGGACATGATCCAGAAGGGCCGCAAGGTTTCTGGCACGCCATCCGGCGTTGAGCATTGGCGCTCCAAGTTCAAGTCTCAAGAGGACATTGACCTGATCTGCGCAACAAGGGGCCGCACCAAGGAATTGGCAGAGCGGTTCGGGGTTGATGTTTGCACCATCAAGCGGATTCGCATTCGCAATGGCGTCAAGGTGGCCCAGCCTGAGAAGTTCAAGAACAAGCCGCTTACGCAGGAAGCGATAGACCACATCCGAAGCACGCCACCCGGCACGCGAGGGTTGGGGAAGTTGTACGGGGTCGGCAAGACAACCATTGCCAACATCCGCAAGGGCTTGACTCACGCCCGCTGACTGAACGAAACACATCAACAAGGCACCTTCGGGTGCCTTTTTTGTTTAAAGGAACAAATCATGTCTATCGACATTCGACAAGGGGCTGACGGCTCCCTTGAGATGGTGGGCAACCAAGACAGCACGCGGAACCCGACCGCAGGCGTGGGCTGGTTGACCGCATCCATCAACTACAACGTCCCGGCTGCTGATGCCACGTTCTTCATTGCTGACCGCGCATATGTCGTCAAAGGCATTCGCGGCGTCACTGATGTGGCAGGCACGGGTGGTGCGTGTACCGCAGTGATCCGCAAAGTGCCCTCGGGTACTGCGCTGGCCTCTGGCACGGCACTTCACACCGGCACGTTCAACCTCGTCGGCACCGCTGCCACCAATCAGATCCTCACGCTGGTGAATACGGTGTTGGCTGAGCCGCTGTTGGCTGCTGGTGATCGCTTGGCCTTTGACCTGACCGGCACGGCCACATCGGCCATCGGTTGCGTCACGGTGACGCTGGCACCGGCCTGATTCACTCCTTGATGCCCACTTCGGTGGGCTTTTTTTCGTCTCTTAACGCTGCGAAGCGCTGGGGAAAACATGGCACAGATTTACAACGGCGCTTTCTTGAGCGTCTCGACGGTGGGCTTTTCTGCCGCCACGGGCGCAGCGTCTGCGCGGTCAACCATCCCCGTCGATGGCTCCGGCAACCGGCCCAACTACATCCGAGTCGCAGCACGTAACGAGTGCTACGTGAAGATCGGCGATGTCACGGTTGCAGCGACCACCAACGACATCCTGGTTCAAAACGCCGATTCGGTGATCCTGCAAGTCCCGAGGGCTGCAACGCACATCGCGTACATCCAAGGCACGGCAGCGGGCCAGGTCAACGTCACGCCGCTGGACAACTCGTGATGCGCACGAACATCAACAACGGCGACGGCACAACCACTGTCGTTGCCCTTGAAGACGGGGCACTGCACACCGGCTCCATTCAAGACTGCACACCCTACGCGGATCGCGCCAAGGCCATGCACAACGAAGGCTTCCACGGCTCTGCTGATATGAAGCTGGCGGCATCTGTGCCCACAGTGCTGGTTGAGAAGTACCTCAACGACAACCGAATCCTGATGAGCGAATTTATCGGCTCACCAGATCACCAGCGGCGGTTTCTGAACGATCCCGCGCTCGCCCATTTCCGCGTGTGGCGCGGCAAAGTTTAAGGGCGCACCATGCCCAATTACTCAGGCACCGTCAGGTCGTCTCAGGGCGTTCTGACGCTTGATGTCACTCCGCGTGATGTCATCACCTTTACCCCGACATCGGCCACCTACACGGTGGAATATCCGATAGGCACCGTGGCACTCAACGCGGTGGCAACAAGTCAAAGCATTACTGCCAACAGCACAGCAACTCTGACGCAGACATGGTTCGGGTGTCTTGCCAGAGCTACTGACATGGCCGACGACCTGACGCCAAAGCCCAAAGACGAACACTGGCCGACCTATTCGTGGCGACCGTTCATCGGCTTCACGTTCGGCGTCTCCTTCTTCGGCATTTACTTTGTGCTGCCGCTGCTGAAGTTGCCCGTGCCTTCAATCCCGTTTGAGGCGTGGACAGCATTCGGGGCCATCTTGGGCGTGGCGTCGTGGTTCCGGGGTAAGGCGCAGACCGACCCAGCGAACCCAATTCCTGCCGAGAAGGGGTAAAGCATGGCCCTCGCAAACTACACCGATCTACAAGCCAGTGTCGCGTCATGGCTCAACCGCACCGATCTGACGGCGGTGATCCCTGACTTCGTGACGCTTGCAGAAGGCCGGATCGCCCGCGACCTTCGGCTTCGTAGACAAGTCACAAGCGTCAACCTGAGCACGGTCGCAGCCACGCAGACGGTGGCGCTGCCTTCGGACTTCCTTGAGGCGGAAAACCTGACCATCACCAGCGGTTACCCGCCTGGTGCTTTGTCAGTGGTGACGCCTGAGATTCTGGACCGCACGTTTCCCGACAACATCCTCGCAGGCCAGCCGGTTGTGTACGCCATCATCGGCGACAACCTCGCCTTCGGCCCAACACCGGATGCTGTCTACACGGTGAAGCTGGAGTATTACCAGCGCTTCGCCGCGCTCTCCACATCGGGCACGAACTGGCTGCTGACGAACCATCCGAGCCTGTACCTCAACGCCTGCCTGGTTGAAGGCCATGCCTACCTGCTGGACGCTGACAAGGCCCAAGCCTATGACGCTCGCTACCGGGCGGATGTAGAGATGCTGCAAACCACCGACGACGCTTCACTGCGCTCCGGTTCAGCCATGAGAGTGCGCGTGCTGTGATCCCACTCATCGGCTTCTCTCCAGACCTTGACCCGATGACGCCGGGTGTGTTGACCGACTGCACGATGGTTGTCCCGTATGAGTCGGGGCTGAAGGGTGCGCCAGCGGCGGTGTCTCCCGGCGTCACTGCTCTGGCTGCGGCCTGTATCGGATCGGCTGTCACCACCGACCTGTCGGACGCGCGGCGGTTTCTCGCGGGGACGGCAACGAAGCTCTATGAATGGGACGGCGCGACATGGAACGACCGTTCCCGCGGCGGCAACTACAGCGCAGGCACTGATGATCGGTGGTGCTTCGTTCCCTACGGCAACTCGACATTGGCCGCGACACCGACCGCCAAGATTCAACGCAGCACCGGCAGCGGAGTGGCGTTCGCAGACATCGCCACGGCCCCGCAGGCCAAAGTCGTCGAAAACGTGCTCGGGTTCGCCATCGCGTTCAACACCAGCACATCAAGCGATCAATGGGCGTGTTCAGCCCTGAACGATGAAACCGACTGGACGCCATCCATAGCGACTCAGTCTACGACAGGACGGTTGATTGGTGGGTCAGGCCCACTTACCGCTGCCAAGCGCTTTGGTGACGATGTAGTGGCCTACAAAGCCCGTTCCGTGTTCGTCGGGCGGTATGTCGGCTCCCCGACCGTGTGGGAATTCCGGCAAGTGTCCAACGATGTCGGTTGCGTCGGTCAGGAAGCGATTGCCGACACGATGATCGGGCACATCTTCGTCGGTGAAGACAACGTGTACCTGTTCGACGGGACGACACCGCGCCCGCTCGACAACAGCCTGGCATTGAGAAACTGGCTGTTCCGCGACATGAGCCCGGCCTATCGCTATCGAACGATTGTTTCGTGGGACAAGGCCAGCTACACCGTCACCATTCACTACTGTTCAGCAGGATCAACCACGCTTGACAGCGCTGTTGTGTATCACGTCCTGACGAAGCAATGGGGCAGGGCGAATCGGGCGGTCCAGGCGGCGGTGCTCTACACATCGGCGTCACTCACCTACGCTGGCGGGGCGGGCATCACCACCTACGACAGCGGGCCGATGATCCCCTACGACTCCGCTTTCTGGATCAGCGGATCGTCTGCGCTTGCGATCTTCGACACAACCAACACGGTGCAAACGCTCTCTGGTTCGACCGCATCAAGCTCGTTCACCACAGGCGACAGCGGCGACGAGTCTGGGTACACCTTCTGCGACAACTTCCGCGTGCGATATGCCCAAGTGCCGACCACTTCAAGCGCAACGGGGTTCAGCCGTGACGAAGAAGGCGGCGCACTGACCACCGGGCAGACATCGAGCAAGGCAGACGGCAGATACAACATGAGGCAGCGGGGACGATTCCACCGCTTCTCAGTCTCACTGACAGGCGATTGGAAGGCCGAAGCAGTGCGGGCTGATACCAAGCCAGCGGGGGTGCGATGAGACTCGACATCCGCCCACGCTTCCCAGCGGATCCAAAGCTCATGGAGCGCAAGCTGACGGACTTGTTCGTTGAAACCAACACGCAGGTTAACCGGCTCACCGAAGGCACCGTTTCGGCGGTTCACAACGCAGGCACCGCAGCGCCGACAGCGGGCACGTTTGCAGTGGGCGACTTCATCCGCAACAGCGCGCCGGCTGAACTGGGTGCGGCAACAACGAAGTACGTCGTGATCGGTTTTGTATGCGTCACCGCAGGCACGCCGGGTACATGGGTTCAATGCAGGTGTCTGACAGGTAATTGATGGAACTCTGCCCCGTACCTTCCGAGCGTATTGACAAGGCTTGGAAGGATGGGGCGTCCCTTCTCTCCGAAGCCTGCGAGACATCAGGCGGCGAGATCACAGGCGATCAACTCAAGATGATCCTGTCGCGCGGTGAACGCACGTTGTTGTGCATGCGGGAAGGCGACAAAACGGTTGGCTGGGGCTGCGTCCGTGTGGATCAATTACCCAACCTGCGTGTTCTCCACGTCACTGACCTGGTTGCCCACAACGGCGGGTTTGAGCGGTTCTTTGAGGAACTGAAGGCAATGGCCGAACGCTTGGGATGTTCTCGGGTTCGCTGCTCATGCAAAGAAGCGCAGGCCCGTTTGTACCGAATGAAGTGCGGGTTCCGCCCCGTTTACACGACTGTAGAGGTAGAGGTATGACGTACATCTCACGCGAAAAGCTCTATTCCTTGGGCGAGCCATTCGGCAACGAATGCACTCGCAAAGAAGCAGGCCGGATCATCTACGGCAGTGGCGGCGGCGGCGGTGGGTCGTCAACAACGGTTCAGAGCATCGCACCGGAACTGAAGCCGCTCGCCACGGCCTACACCAGGAAGGCGATCAACCTTGGAAACCAAGGGTTCAAGGCATTTAACGCGCCGCGCTATTCCGGGCCGACAGGTGCGGAGCAAGTTGGGTTGGATCAGATCGCCAACCGCGCGATCAATGGAAGCCCGCTCATCAATCAAGGCAGCGCGGCTCTGAATCAGATGCTCAAGCCGGGGCAGTCCAACCCGTACCTTGACGACACCGTTCGACGTGCGCAATCCAGCGTTGTCGATCAGTTCAACAACATGTCAAAGCCGCAGACTGAATCTGCGATGGTTCGCAGCGGCAGCTTCGGCAACTCGGGCCTGCAACAGACGCTTCAAAACCAGCAAATCGCAGCGGGCAAGCAACTGGGTGACATCGCCAGCCAAATCTACGGGCAGGACTACGAAAACAGCCAAGGCCGCGCCCTGCAAGCCGCCCAGCTCGCACCGCAATATGCAAACAGTCAATACAACGACGCGCAGCAACTGCTGAACGCAGGTTCGTATGCGCGGAACTTCGACCAGCAAAACAGGGACTTCCAATACCAACAGTTCCAAGACTCGCAAGACCTTCCATACAAACAACTGGCAGCAATGTCCGGTGTGTTCGGCAGCAACCTGGGCGGCACGTCCACAACCAAAAGCAGCGGGGGTGGCAAATGAGCGGCGGCGGATTGACCCCAGTGTTTGGCGAAATCACTGGACCAGTCGGCGGTGTTGGCAATCAAGTCAACAACCCATACATCGGCACTGGGTTTGCCAACCCGTTGTTTCAGTCGGCACCCATGCCGAATCTGCAAGTGCCAGGCTTGAATCGCCAATCGAACAACCTTTTTTCTCCGACATCGCAAGTTCCTGACACGTCAGGCATGTTGGGCAATCAAGCGGCTGCTGATGCTTACAAGCAGTACGTAAAAGCAAATCCTGGAGGTAAGTGATGGCCGGACTATTTGGACTCGATTGGCTGACGCCTGAAATGCTCGCAGCGGCTGGGCTCACCGCAGCCACGGCAGGCGCAGCGACTCCAGCATTGGCAGCGGGGGCGGCAAATGATAGGCGTTGATATGCCTGTCGCGTCGCAGCAAAACACACCATCCGCCATGCGGGAACGCGCTGCAATCATGCGAATTCAGAACGAGTGCCAAGCCCTGCCGGACGGCCACCGCATGGACGAATCGCCGCCGCTGAGGCACTGGCTCGCACCGGGCATCTACGCCCGCGAGATTCATCTGCCCGCGAATTCCGTTGTGGTCGGCAAGATCCACAAGCACCGGCACCTGAACATCCTGTCGGCGGGCCGCGTGACGGTGATGACGGAATTCGGGATGGAGGAGTTGACCGCTCCGGCATCGTTTATTTCAGAGCGCGGCACCAAGCGAGTGGTCTACACGCACGAAGCCGCGATATGGACAACCATCCACCCAAACCCTGATGAAACCACCGACACGGCGGAGCTAGAGCGCATGTTCGTCACAGAAAGCTACGCCGAACTCGGCATGAAGGTGGCGGATTTGGAGGAGTTGAAATGAGCTATTGGATTGCTGGCGCGGCTGCCGTTGGCGCATTGATGGACCGCAAGCAGCCTTTGCGCGGTGCGGCTCTTGGCGCGGGGACTGCTTTGACGGGCGGCGCTGCTTTGGGGGCTGTCGGCGGCGGAGCCGCGGCGGGCGGTGCGGCAGCAGGCGGGGCCGCTACGGCTGGCAGTGCAGCAGGGGCGGGCGGACTGCTCGGCACTGGAACTGCTGCAACAGCAGGCACGACCGCAACGATCGGCGGTGCCAGCGCGGCCGCTCCGGTAGCCGCGTCTGGGGCAGCGCCTGTGGCGGCTGGAAGCACGGGCTCGTTCGGCACGCAGGCGATGGGCTACCTAGACAGCGCCAACAAGGTGCTGAAGCCTATCGGGCAAGCAGCCAACGCAGCGGGCGCAGTGCAAAGCATGTTCCCAGAATCGCAACCCGTCACGACGCCCGCACCACAGTTCGGCGGCGGCGCAGGCAGTCAAACATTCACCGGGCTTCTTCAAGACAGCATGAACACCGAACAGATGCGGGCGCAGGAAGAGATGCGCCGACGCGAAGCACAGCAAAAGCTGATCGGACTGATTGGGGGCATGTAATGGCGGGACTCCTAGACTTCATCAAGACACCAGAAGGTCAAGGGCTGCTGTCTGCGGCGTTTGGCGGGCTTGCAGGCGCACGCAGGGGCACACCGTTCAACAACCTGGGGCGGGCGGGTTTGGCGGGCTTGGGCGGGTATGTCGATGCCACTGATCGCATGACGCAGCAGGCGCAGATTGCCAAGCGCGATCAGATGTATGACCTGCAACTGAAGCAGGCGCAGCAGCAGATGGCGGACGCGGAAGCACGCAAGCTGCTCGCACAGCAAAGCGCGATGTCACCCGGTGCAATGGCGGTGTCTCAGAACGGCGGGCCGACGCTGGCCGCTGCACAGGCACTGCCAACGACACAGCCGGGGTTCGACTTCAACCGCTACGCGCAGGGATTGGCGGGGCTGGGCGATGTGCAGGGGGCAATGGCAATTCAGCAGGCCATGAAAAAGGACACCACGCCGATCAAACTTGCTGCGGGGGAGACGCTTGTTGAGCCCGGCACCTACAAACCTGTTTTCTCGGCTCCAAATAAACCCGCAGAGCAGCCGTCCGCTGTGCGTGAGTACGAATACGCCAAGTCTCAAGGCTACGGTGGCACGTTTGAACAGTTTCAACTTGCACAACGCAAAGCGGGGGCAACAAACATCGGCATGCCAAAGATTGAAGTGAAGATGGGCGAAAGCGTTGCTGGGCAAATTGGACCGATGGCGAAGGACTCGCGCACACAGGCGCAGGGCGCTGTCGGGATGTTTGATTCAGCCGACCGCATTCAGAAGGCTCTAGACAGTGGCAAGGTGAGCGCAGGCCCATTCACAACGCAAGTGCAAACCGTGAAGCAACTAGTGCAAAAAGTCGGCGGCGGCAACGATGAAGGCATCCGGCAAACCCGGCAAGTCATCAAGGGGCTGGCGCAGATGTCGGTTGAAGCCCGCAAACAACTGGCAGGCCAAGGCCAAATCACAGAGAGCGAAGCGGCTGCGGTTGCCAAAGCCGAATCAGGCGACATCAACGACCTGACAACAGGCGAGCTTCAAGACTTGGTGACGCTGACAAAGCGGGCCGCGCACTACCGCGCCAAAAACCATCAGTCCATTCTTGATTCAATGGGCGCAAGCGATGCCACCAAGGGCATGGTGCCGTTCTATCAAATTCAAAACATGGACAAGCTGTTGAAGTACACGCCACAACTGCCGCAGATTGGCGGCGGCTCTGCGGTTGACGCTGCGTTGCAGAAATACGGGAAGTAACGATGGCCTCGTTGCAGGAAGTCGAATCCGCGTTCATGCGGGCGCACGAAGCTGGCGACACTCAGGCGGCATCCGTGCTCGCGCAGGAAGTCAAGCGCATGCGCACCATGTCGGCGGGAGCATCGCCTGCGACGGCTGCTGATCGAATTGGCATGGGCATGGTTGACCCCATCCAAGGCGGCGCACAACTGCTCACGAAGATGCTGCCCGAGAGCGTTGTCCAGGCGGGTAACAGCTTGAACAACCTGATTGCTGACAAGACTGGATTGGTGGCCCGGCTTCCTGAAGGCGGGGTTGACCAGCAAACGAAAGAGCGTGAGCAGGCATATCAAGCGCAGCGGGCGGCAGCGGGGCAGTCTGGGTTTGACGGATTGCGCGTGCTTGGCAACGTCGCCAGCCCTGCAAACATCGCCATAGGCGGTGTCACGCCAGCGGCGGCAACGCTTGCAGGCCGCATGGGCATGGGTGCGGCTGGCGGCATGGCGGCAGGGGCATTGAACCCCGTTACTGAAGGTGACTTCGCATCGGAGAAACTGAAGCAGATCGGCGTCAGCGGCGCGGCAGGCTGGTTGACTCCGGCGCTTGTCGCTGGTGTCGGACGAGTCATCAGCCCCAAAGCATCCGTCAATCCAGACGTTCAACTGCTCCGCGATGCTGGCGTCAAGCCAACCATCGGCCAGACTCTCGGCGGGCGGGCGAACGCCTTGGAAGAGAAGCTGCAAAGCCTCCCCATCATGGGCGATGCGATTGCGAACGCTCGCGGAAGTGCGCTCCAGCAGTTCAATAACGCGGCGATCAATCGTGCCGTGGCACCTGTCGGCGGCAAGGTGGAGGGCGCAGGACAAAAGGCGGTTGCAGAAGCTGGCGACATGCTCGGCCAAGCCTATGACGACGCCATCGACAAGCTCAAGTTTGTTCGCTTCGACAACACGTTCAAAACCGACTTGCAGCAACTGAAAAGCATGTCTCGCGGGCTCACCCCGCCGATGCGCGACAAGTTCTCCGCTACCCTGAAAAACATCGTCGGCGGCAGGACAACCAACGGCGGCACCATGCTTGCCGAGACCGTCAAAAAGACGGACAGCGAGCTAGGACAGGCGGCGGCGAAGTTTGGCCGTTCATCGGTTGCCAGCGAGCAAGAGTACGCAGACGCGGTGAAGCAGTTGCAAGCCCTGTTGCGTGCTCAGGTGGCCCGGAGCAGTCCGGAAGCGTCCAAGGCGCTCAAGGCAGCAGACAAGGGGTATGCAAGTCTGGTCCGGGTTGAGGGCGCTGCAAAGGCTGCAAAGAACGCGGAAGGGGTGTTCACGCCAGCACAACTCAATACCGCCATTCAGACGGCAGACAACAGCGTTCGCAAGCGGGCTGTATCTCGTGGCACCGCTTTGATGCAAGACCTCGGCACGGCGGGGCAAAACGTGCTCGGCGGCAAGGTGCCGAACAGTGGGACGGCGGATCGGATGCTTATGGGGGGTGGTGCGCTGGGGGCGGGGCTTCTACACCCGGCCATCCCGGGCGGCTTGCTGGCTGGCGCTGCGGCTTACACCCCGTGGGGGCAGGCGCTACTCAGGAACGCTTTTGCGAGTCGCCCATCTGCGGCCAAGCCGGTAGCAGAACTGCTGAACCGGACCTCTCCCATGCTTGGCTCTACTGGCGGCTTGCTTGGTCTCAATGTAATTGAATAGAAGACCCCAAAAGGCCGCGCCCGCACCGCTGGCGACTGCCGTCAATAGTTGATCGTTGCTCATGACAGATGGCCCGCCACAGAGCGGGCTTTTTTGCGTCCGACGAAGGATAACAAATGCCCGTACCTACAACATTCGCCGACCTGAGCACCACGCCGGGATCGAACAGCCCCGCAGGCTCGGAAAACGTGTTTCCAAGTCTTGACGACTACATCCGGTTCATCAACGCTGCCTTGGCCTCGATCAAGGCCAATACCGCCACAAACGGTTGGGTGTCCCCGTACATCGCGGGCACGGGTTCGTGGGCCATCCCCGGCACCATCGGCAGCACGACTCCGAACACGGGGGCGTTTACCACGCTGTCGTCTAGCGGGCTGACTACCGCCAATTCGCTGGCCGTCACGAACGCCAGCACATTCTCCGGCGCGCTGCGGGTTATCGGGGCGTCTGCGCTCGGGTATGGCGCGGGGGCGGGCGGCACAGTTACTCAGGCCACCGACAAGGCAACGCCTGTCACGCTCAATAAGCCAACCGGCCAAATCACTATGAACGCGGCGGCTTTGGCGGCTGGAGCCACCGTGACATTCCAAGTCAACAACTCGCTAATCACAACCGCAGACACAGTTTTGTTGACTTGCCCGTTTTTCACGGTAGGCCCAAACAATTACCGAGTGGAGGTCTCGTTTTCCTCTAACGGCTCTTTCAACATTCGAGTGACAAACATTAGCGTGGGCAGTCTTTCCGAAGCGCTCGTTATCAATTTTGCGCTCATCAAGGGGGCCACAGCATGATCGTAAGCAAAGTGATTCGCTACCAAGACACCAACAGCGTTGAAGTGACGTGGGTTGAGAACGGCGCGCCGGTTCGCTGCCAGTCATACGCCGATGTGCAGATGGATCAATTGGTGGCCGACCTTGGGGCCGGTGCTGCGGCGTATGCGGCACTGATTGCCACTGTCAGGGCGGCAATTGTTCCTGTGCCACCGGCTCCGCCATACGTCCCGTACACCGTAACCCCCTTCCAAGCCAAGGCCGCAATCTACGCAGCCGGTTTGCTGCCTGCCGTAGAAGCAGCCATCGCCGCTGCGCCGAAGGTTGCTCAACTCGCATGGAGTGACGCCACCGAGTTCACTCGCGACTCCCCAACCATCGCAGCCCTGTCAGCACAACTCGGCCTGACATCGGAGCAGGTTGACGATCTGTTCATCGCTGCCGCTGCCATCGAGGCGTGACCATGCGCCGCGCCATCCACGCCTTCCTCAACTTCCTCGGGGTACTGGCGTGGCTCGTTGCCTATGCGGCCATGCAGATCGTGTTTTGGCTGTCCTTGCTCGGCGACAAGGTGCTTCCCAATGCGCGGATCGGCAACTGCTGGACGTTCGTCTGCCCGCGTCTGATGAAGTTCGGCGGGTACATGGTGGTTCGATCAGTGCGGCGCGGGCGGTTTTTCGGGGTCGGACTGATCCCGCACGTTTCGTGGTTGCAGTCGATCACGGCTGACTCGGTGCTGCTGCAAACCGAACCCATTGACCGCTACGAAGGTCGGTGGAAATTCTGGCGGTTCTTCTACTTCAACTTCCGCATCAAAAGCTCCGAAACCGGCCGCCCTGGCCCATGGCGCAACCTCAAAGACTGACATGACCCCGACTCCCATCAAGCCGGAACCTTGGCACATCAAGCGCGAAATTCAGATCGGCCACCTCATCACAACGATGTCCGTTGCCTTCTCCGTCATTTGGTACGCGGGCAAGTTGGAGCAGCGGATCGCGTTGGTTGAGCAGTCCATCGTCATGCAGCGCGAGCGCGATATGTCGCAGGACAACCAGGCGTCCATGTCGTATCAGCAGATGCGGCAGCAGCTTGATCGGATTGACTCGAAGCTGGACAGATTGATTGAAGCGAAAGGCATACGGCCATGAACCTGCGCACTCTCGGTGGCACGAAGTTCCTCCTGTCGGTCGGCTCCGGGCTGGCGACGACGATTCTTCAATGGGCAGGCAAGCTAGACGCGGCGGGCTCTACCTACGCGCTGGTGATCGTCGGCACCGTGGGCGCGTACATCGCAGGCAACGTGACGCAGACCATCAAAGGCCCACCGGAGACTGCGAAATGATTACCGTCGCCACGCTGGTGCAGTGCGGGGTGGCCCCGACTCAGGCGCGGTTGTATGCGCAGCCGCTAGAGGCAGCGGCGGCACGATTCGGCATCACGACGAAGGCGCGTGTTGCGGCATTCCTCGCCCAGCTTCACCACGAATCGCAAGCCTTCACGCGCACCGAAGAGAACCTCTACTACACCACGCCGGAACGAATCCGCGCCATGTGGCCCACTCGCGTGCCTACGCTGGCCGATGCTGCGAAGCTGTGCCGTAACCCGCGAGCGTTAGCAACGGCGGTGTATTCAAACCGGCTTGGCAACGGCGATCCAGACTCAGGCGATGCCTATAGGTTCATTGGCCGTGGGCTGATTCAGCTAACCGGACGCAGCAACTACCACGTCGCGTCCGATGCGCTCGGTGCCGACTACGTGCGCGATCCTGACGCTGTTGCCGCACCCGAAGGCGCATGTCTGACAGCGGCATGGTTTTGGGCATCGATCCACGGCAACGAACTGGCCGACGCAAGCCTGATCGACACGCTGACGAAGCGCATCAACGGGCCAGCGATGGCCGGGGCGGACGCCAGGCGCTCACGGTACGACGACAACTTGAGGGCGCTCGCATGATGCGCATCCTTGCCTTCTTCACCGGCGGCTGGATCGGCCCGTTGTTAATCTCTGGCGGTCTTGTTGTAACGCTGTGGGCTGGCTATGCCTACATCACGCATTCGGCACGCTCTGAAGGCCGCGCAGAGGTTCAGGCGCTATGGGACGCCGACACCCAGTCACGCGCATTGTTGGCAGCAGCGGCGGCAGAGGAAAAGCGCATCAAGGAGAAGCAGCATGAAATGGACATCGCATCAGAGCGCAAGCAACGCGAAGCGGACGGCGTGGTTGTTGGTCTTGTGCTTGCTGATACTCGTCGTCAGCTTGAGCGGCTGCGCAGCACCACGGCCACCGTCTCCGCCAGTGCTGTTCAAACCGGCGAAGATCATGACGGCAGACCCGGCGCTGATGATCCCGCCGAAGCCCTCGGGGCAGTATTTGCAGAGTGTTCAGGAGAGCTTGTCGAGATGGCAGAGCAGACTGAGCAACTCGGGGTCAGGCTGCGAGGATTGCAAGCCTGGGCAGGGTCAGCCCTGAGTGTCTGCGGGGAGCCGTCAAGTAATCCTTGACAGTTCTATGCGGACTGCGCGATTTTGTGCGCTCCGGGCTTCTTCAGTTCAACATGAAACGCCTCGACCAGCCGAAGTGGGTTATCGCCCGGTCGAGCCCATAGCTTTACGCCGTTGAACCCCGCTTCGCAACGCACGCCAACGCGGTCTGCAAGTTGGCACAACTCAACGGCCACGTCCTTGATGTCGCTGCCAGCGAATGGCTCGACTTGCAGCACAAAGGTTTTCAGCATTTCCATCACTCCCCCCTAGCACGGATAGCGGCGGCGCACCCTTCGGCTTCATCGCTCGCATGCTCTGATCTAGGCATCCCACGCACGCCTAACGGCCCATCCTTGTAATCGTGCCAGTGGTCGGCGCTTCGGGTGTCGCACAGCGCAGCACACGCAGCCCGTTCCGCCAGTACCGCAGCTTGGGCGTACTCAGTGATCCACGCAATTTCCAAGTCGCTCCAGATCATCGTTGGTGAGCAGGGGTGATCGCCGATCTTGATGGGTGGCAGCGTCATGGGCGTCCTTTTAGTGGGCCGATGCGGGAGCGGTTTCAGGTCGTTCCTCGATCGCGAATAGCCCAGCCGATCTGATTCCCGGCATCCTGCCAGCCGTCCAGATAGGTGTCCTCGTAGGGCTTGTATGGCGGCGTCTTGTTTGCCGCGTGGGCCATTGCGATTTCCATGCAGGCGAAGCGTTCCGCCTCCATTGCCGCCCGTAGCTGGTCGGCGGTGTAGAACGGCTGCTTCCTGACTGCTCCGCCTTTCAGCATCGGCAGATCGACGGACAGCAGGATTGCTGGCTCTGGCAAGGAAATCGGCTCCATCGTCATTCCTTCGTTCACCTCACTGGTTTCAATTTGTCGCCACTGCGATAGTGCCGCTGCGTCACGCTCTGCGATGAGTGCTGCAACAGCGTCGAAGCCTCGGCCAGTCGGGCGTAGTCTTTTGGCCTGCTCATATCAGCCCTTGAAGTGTTCGGGATCAAGCGGGCCACCGGGCGCGTACATGGCCTCTAGTTGGCTGTCCCACAGCACAAGCGTGCGCGTTCCATCGTGCATTCCAAACGATTCTTGGCAGCGGTCGCACCGGAGTTTTCGCGCGCCTGGATTCATCACGCGAACCACGCGGTAGTCATGACCGAACAGCCAGCACATCAGCCGTGCGGCGTAGTGGCGGGGGCGGCTCATGTCACTTTTCAGCGAACGCAATCACATCGGCTGGCACGCTGCGCTTGGATTGGTTCGTGACTTGAAGCTGAACCTTGACGGTGCGCAGAATCTCGCGTGCCTGTGCTGCGATGGCATCGCCTTGTCCCGGCTGAACAGTGCCGGTTTTCAGGTCGTTTAACGTCTCCCAAAGCGCGGCTTTGAGGTTGCTGGCGTTCAGGTCTTTACGGTCGGTGGTCGTGGTCATAGTGCTCTCCTGCGCATCTGCGCTTTGTTCAGGGTTCCGTTCATGATTCGACGTTCGTAGGGCGTGGCCTGCGAGTCAATCTCTCGTTCAACGTCCTGCAAAAGCAGGGCGGCATCGGCAAATTCGCCGAAGACTTTGCGGGCTCGGTGACGCCGGTCGTAATCCGATTTCCACTCCCGGTATTCAGGGCGGCGGCAATACTCAACGTGCTGTGGCATTCGAGATTTGCGGGCTACACGCTCTTTCTCGCGGTCGCGAGTTCGCCGGTAGTGATCGGCCTTCTGCGCTTTTCGCTTCTCGGCATGGCGCGCTCGGTACTTCCGGTCATATGCTGATTTCGCGGCCTTGCGTTCAGCCTCGGTTGGCGGATTTGCAAGTCGGCGCGCCATCCCGGCACAAGCCCTGCCGCAGTACAGCGGAGCGCCAATGGACGCAGCGCGATTGATGCGACCTGTTGCCGCCTGAAACGACTGCTGGCACTGCGGGCACTGTGCGATCCGGCTCACGGTGTCACCGCCTTCCCGCCTTCCAAACTACCCCGCAGATCGCGCACCCACTTTGTCCGGTCGGCGGCTCGTTGGCATTCCTCGGCATGTGCTGCTTCGTGATAACCGATGTCGCGGTTCAATCTGGCTGACTCGCTTGCGGCCCACTCGCCGCCAGTTAGGCGCGGCGTAGGCTTTGTGCCGTACTCGCCACCACAGTCGAACTTGATGCTTTGCTGGATCTGATCGCGCATAAAATCTTGAAGCCCGGCGTGGTCGCCTGTTGGCGGACTCCAAGCGTCTACCTGTGCCAGCATGACCTCGTAGGCTTCGCGGGTCTTCCGCCGCTCGTCCAACATTTGCATCCGCGCAGTCTCGGCGTCGTCCCATGCTTTGTTGGCGCACTGGTTACGCTGCGCAGGTGTCAACGTCAGCAGGTGGGCCAGTTCCTCGCGGGCTTTCTGAGCAGCCTTCGAGTGGTAGTCGCTGGGCGTGAATTCATCGGGTATCTGATCGCCACCGGCTGGCTCGTCGCGCAGCAGCACACACGCACCAAACGCACGGGCGCAGTTCAGGGCAAAGGTCTTGAAGCTGATGCCGTCCTTGATGTCGGCGGTGTATCCAGTTGGCATGTCACTCTCCTGATTGGTTGTCGTGTGGCTCAGCCGCCTTCCCGGACTGCATGGCGGCGTTGCGTTTCAATGCGTTTTGACGGCGCGCGGCGGGGTTTCTTTTGTAGCCCCTTCCGTTCCTCCCCTTCGCGTGCATGTCGCGCATGTTGTCCTGATGCGTGCCAATGAATAGATGCGCTGGGTTGCAGCATGATCGGTTGTCGCAGCGGTGCAAAACGTGCATCTGCTCAGGAATAGGGCCGACGAAGATTTCGTAGGCATACCTGTGTGCCGATGTGAACCTAAATCGGTCGCGGCTCCCCATCTGAATCTTCATGCGCCCATAGCCTCCGCGATCTTTCTGAAGCATCCACTCCCAGCATCCAGACTCGGCAATCGTTGTTGCTCGCTGGATGCGAACCTCCGGGTTCATTGGTTTTGTCGGCATTCGATCAACTCCTTATTTAGGCGCTCCGCATCTGCCCGCAGCGCCTCAAGTTCGCGGGCCTGCTTTGCGATGGTTGCGGCCTGGGCGGTCAGGGCGTCGGCGGCGTCACTCACCAAGCATCTTTCTTCGGCGTCATCCAGCCACGCCCCGCGCAGCCTTGCAATCAGGTCGGTGCTACTCATTGCGCGGCCCTCCGATGCCCGGATAACATTCTTCGCAGCACGGCCCACAAAGCGGGCCTAGATCGGTGCCGTTCGGATCAGCCGATGGCAGGTAGATCGCGTCCTCTTCGCACCGCCCGGTGGGTTCGTCGCACACGCAGCATCGCTGCAATGGAAGCTGCTTACTCATTGCGCGGCCCTCCGATCCAAGTCACATCAAGATCAATGTTCTCGACGCCGGGACATGTTCCAAGAAGCTCGCGGCCAGTGAAACCGATGCTTCCTTCAAACACATGCGCGCCGTAGTTCGCGGTGCTGGTTATCACGCCGTCGCTGTTGATGCCGAGAAGGTTCACAGCGCGCTCGCTAAGCCCCACGACGATCCAGTAGTGCGTCTTTCCACCACCTTTGCAGCGGTAGACGTTGCCGATCCGCAGCGAAGTGTCGAACTCCGGGGCCGGCGCTGGCTTCGGTAGGTTGAATCTCATTGCGCGGCCCCCTTTAACAATCTAGCAATATCAGAGGCCGATTCCTGTACCTCAATAGTCCGACCATCAAACGTGCGAACGTAGGCGCGAATGCCATGCCACTGAGACGATGCCCCGGCCTCTAGAACCTCGGCAATTGCCGACGGGGCAAGAAACACTTTTTGTCCGTAGGTGTTGTTCAGTTCAATCATTGCTTCTCTCCCCGATCTGCGGCGATGACGGCGCGGGCGAAGGCTCGGTGTGCCTTGAATATCACGCCGGGGTGAGTGCCCCATTGCTCGGCGATGATCTTGTCGAGGTCTGAGTCCATCAGCGGCGTGCGGGGTGGGGCTGCACGGTTCAGCCCCTGCGCATAACCCTGCTGCCATGCTGCCGTTTTTTCCATGTCGATGCGATGCAGCCACCACTGTTCGGTGTGCGCCACCGGCTCAGGCTCCACTGCTGGCGCAACAGCTTCAGCCCGTCCACGATCAATCAACGCCTGAGCTTCAGACGAAATAGCAGGGTCTAGGGTCATTTCACATTCTTGGCGTATCAGGTCGGACAGCGCCTTTCTCGGGTTGGTTTCATGTTCCTTTCGATACGCCCAATTAACCACAAGTCGATCAATCACGGCTTCTTTCCACGGGTTTGACTCCACCACCGTGGGCGCTGCCTCGCGCAATGGCGATCCAGTCGCGCCACCGTCGGCACAAAAGCGCAGGATCGTCGCGGCCCAATCTTCTTTGCGATGGCGTGCCGCGTACAAGCGGCAGTTCTCAAGCGCCTGAAGTTCGGCGGTGTGCCTCTGGAAGCGATCCCATGCCTTGCCCGCCATCTGGTCGAGTGTTGCGTCCGTGGGCGCTGCCTGTAACGGCTCTTCAATCGTGTACTGGCGGCAGTGCTTGCACCATCCGGGCGCGGGTTCCGTGGGCGCTGCTGGCTCTGGCTGAGACATGGCGGCTTTCTCGCGAGAGCATTCTTTACAAACGACTGGGCCACCGCATCTAGCCCTGACCCCATCAGGACGCGGCCTCACATGCCCGTGTCCGGTGTTCTTGTTCGATGGCTCTGGCTGCGCGGGTGCGCGGCGGCGATTCAGCACTTCATCCGGCACGCGCTTGCACAGTGCGTAGCCGTTTTCCCAAAGCCATTCAAGCATCAACTTGTCGTCGGACGGGTTGCCGAAGGATCGGTTGTGCATGGACTGATGCAGGGCCAGCCGCGAGTCGTCGCGGTTCAGAGGCTTCCATCGCGTCAGCACGGGTTCGCCCATGAAAGTGTCTGGCGTTGGCGCTGCTGGCTCTGGCTGCGCGGGTGCGTCACACGGCAACAAGGTTGCATTGGCTGGCCCGCACAGCGCGTAGCAAAGGTTCTGCACCAGTGCGTCGGGGTCGAAGTCCTGTTCTTGCCCACACATCGTGGCACCCCGAACGGCATAGCGGCCCGCTGCGATCACGGCGTCTAGCTGGGCGTTGGTCAAGATCGGGAGCGGCGTTTCTGCAAAGTCGTCGCGCACGTTGTCCCACTCACCACGCGGCGCGTACAGCCAATGATCCTTCGGCAGCGGCCATGAGGCTGTAGCGAACGCGCTGCCGTCTGGCAACACGGTTATGCCATCTGTGGGTTTCAGTTCTTCACTCATGTCTGCTCCTGTGGTGATGGGGCGGCTGGCAAGGGCATCCAGTGCGTTGGCTTAGGCGACATGCCGCCACCCCAATCAATCCACCCTTCATAGCCTTCGTCTTCGTCTTGATCGATGTAGCGGCCATCGATGTCTCGGCGCTCACGAATTCCACCTTCGTGAAACAGCCAATGCCCCTCTGCAACGTCAACACCATTCGACAAAAGAATTTCGGTGCCATCCTTCGGCGCTGTCTCAATCGCTTGCCACCCGGCTGGCATGGATAGGGCGGCGCGCAACGCATCGATGTACTCGCCCGTGTGCGGAACGTCCTTCCACAGCGGCGTGTCCCAGCGGTCAACAAGTGCCTGTGCGGCTTGTTGTAGTGGCGTCATGGCTGGCCTTTCACAGTTCGTAGAGTGCGACATCGCCATCCTTCCGCTCGTGCCCACATTGCTCCCAAAGTCGGTAAGACATCCCGCTCGGGACTTCGGCAAACCATCCGGCGAAACGCATGCCGTTTAGGTTTAGCAGCGCATCCCTCTCAGCCACAAGCCGATCAACCGCAAGCCGCAGCGCCTGCTGTTTCTGCGCTGAGTCGATCACGTTGTCTGCATTGGCGTAGTCGTTGGCGAGCGACATGATGTCGGCTGTCGTTTTCATGCTGCTGCTCCGATGTCTGCAAACGTCATCCGACGCCACACTTCCCGCGTCTTGCGAACGTCATCAGCGCAGTAGTCGGCAATCTCTTTGAACCGCCCAGCCTGCGCCATCGGCCAAACATCAGCACCGCTGATAGCGCCCTTCCCATCAATGCCGAAGGCGCGGCACAGCTTGTCGAGGCTGATCGTTTTTCCGACGCCAGCGAACTGCACCATCGTGTCAAAGATGGCTTCGTCCCAAGGCTTCGCATCGAACGGGATCGACAGTGGCGGGCGGATGCCGAGCACCATTGCCCGCTGCTTCAGAAACCGCAGATCAAAGGCCGAGACGTTGTGCCCAATGACGCACGCCTTCCGAAAGCCAACGGGCATGTCGAGGAAGAACTCAAGGATCGTGTCGTGCTCGCCCGCGCCCGTCAGGCTGGTGGAATAGGCGGTGCGGATTGGACCATCGTTCCAAGCCCAGCCGATGCACAGCACTTGTCCAAAAGCCCCGTCGAGTCCGGTTGCGTGAATCTTCTCGGCCAGCTTCGCGTCAAACTCTGCTTTGATGCTCCCGCGCTTTTGGCAGACGAACTCCGTGATCTTTTCTTCGTCTTTGTAGTTGGCCGGGGCCTTCACTTCGCTCAACGCAGCGGCCAGATCGTCACGCAACGATTCTTCAATGTGCGCAAGGATGTCCGGCCGCTGGGCGGGGACAGTTTCGATATCCAGAGTGAGTCTGTCCACAGCCAACTCCTAGAACGGCTCATCAACCGTTGCTTCGTCTGGAATGTCCTGAAACGCATGCGATGCGCTCTCAGTGATATTCCGGCGCGTGCCCTTCGTTTTCCACTCCATGCTGGCTTGGATCGTCTCGCGCAGCTTGTCGTAGAAGGTGGCGTACACCTTCATGTCAGGCGCGTCAATGTCGAACAACACAACATCGTGAACACCCTTCGGCTTCGCGTTCTTCAGTGCAGCCGGAAGCGGCGTCAGGTTCGCGACATTGCTGTACGTCTTGCCGTTCGTCTCGCTGGTGGTGACGTTCACCATGCAGTAAGCCCCGGCCAGTTTCGACACATCGAACTGCGCCAGTTCTTCGGGGGTGAAGTCACGGCCCCGCCAAGCCGCCAGATCGGCCCGCAGACGCGATTTATCGGACAGGCTGACCGTGTACCGCTTGCTGATCGTCAGCGGCATTTCACGGCCGTCTATTTCGATGGTGAGCGGGGCACCTTGTTCGTCCTCGCCAAACAGTTCCCACTTCAAAATCATCTTGTGCTGAAACTTCTTGTCGCCTTGCCACTCGACTTCTTGAGTGCCGAGGTCGATGACGCCGATGCAGCGTCCGATGTGAACGCCTGCCGGGACTCGCTTGAAGTCGCCGCCGCCTGTGTCTTTTGCAATGAAGCCCATTTGATATTTCCTTTTTCAATGCTGCCGTTGCGGGTGGCAGTTGACCCATCTTCAAAGTAGTCGGCACCCGGCTCGTCATCGCCGTGGTGCATCGGATTGCTGCGGCTCATTTCCACCGCGCCCGGCCCAGCCGCTGCGCCAAAACGGTGATGTGCGCCTCATACGCTTCAATGCGCTGGGACAGCCGATCCGCGTGCGCATAGGCCGCAACGCGGTCTTGCCGGATGTGCAGCACGTCGCGCTCGGCATGCTTGATGCGCCATGCCAGATACTTGACTTCGGCCCATGCGAACAGCTTCCAAAGGAGCGGGCGGCGCGTCGGTGTGTAGGTCATCATTTCGTGTTCCTCGTCAGTGAATCGAGCAAGTCGGCACCACAGCACGCCAGCGCACAGGCTTAGTAGCAGGTACGCCAGCGCGTAGGTCATGGCAAATACCCAAACACAAGCGCAGCGATCACGCCAACCACGCCTACCGCGCTCATGGCGTAGCTCAC
>LNFM01002285.1_pt1 | contig 41284 bp, 36 predicted proteins | sample 596031 | NCBI WGS metagenome assembly LNFM01 (sample SAMN04254537, study PRJNA301005) | activated carbon metagenome | isolation source: dual media filters at the Ann Arbor, Michigan drinking water treatment plant | place: USA: Ann Arbor
GCTACACGACGATGTCATGAGCCGCTTCGGCAAGGTCAACTTCCTCGCCAACAACGCGGTGACGCGGACCGGGCGCGGGATGGACGCGGACCTTGCCGAGTGGCGTCAGGCCATGGACGTCAATCTGTTTGGACCGGTCCATGGCGTGCGCGCGTTCCTACCGGCGATGCTGGCATCGGGCGAACGCGGCGTTATCGTCAATGTCGGCTCCAAGCAGGGCATCACCAATCCGCCCGGCCATCCCATTTACAACATCACGAAGTCCGCGCTGAAGACGTACACCGAAGCGCTCGAGCATGAGCTGCGTTCGCGCCCGGACAATCGCGATCGGCGCATCACCGCGCACCTCCTCGTTCCCGGCTGGACCACCACCGGAACGAACGACCACAAGCCCGGCGCATGGCTGCCGGAGCAGGTCGTGGACGAGATGCTCGCCGGGATTACGCGCGGTGATTTCTACATCATCTGTCCGGACGGCGAAGTGAGCGTCGACATGGACCGGAGGCGCGTTGCGTGGGCGGCCGGCGATATCATCGAGAACCGGCCACCGCTCTCGCGCTGGCATCCCGACTATGCCGAAGCGGCGAAGAAGGCCTGTTCGTGAACGAACGCAGCGCTTAATGGGAGCCTCTATCTCGCGCGAGCAGCAGTGGCGCGACGCTCTATGCCAAACGCGCCCCTTCCCTTGACACCGCCCGGCGGGCCATGCCTAAAGGCCGGGAAACGGGGCGCCCGGCCACCTTCAGCGGGCGATCCGAACGGAAAATCAGCAGACGGATTCGAGCATGTCCAGAGCATTCGTCTTTCCCGGCCAGGGCAGCCAGACAGTCGGCATGGCCAAGGAGCTTGCCGCGACTTTTCCCGCCGCTCGCGCCCTCCTCGATGAGGTCGATGAGGCACTGGGACAGAAGCTCTCCGCCTTGATGTTCGAGGGCCCGATCGAGACGCTGACGCTGACGGAGAACGCGCAACCGGCGCTGATGGCAGCGTCTCTTGCCGTGATGCGGGTGCTGGAGCGCGAGAAGGGCCTCGTGCTCAAAGATCGCGTCGCTCTCGTTGCCGGCCATTCGCTCGGAGAATATTCTGCGCTCGCCGCCGCCGGCGCGATTTCGGTCGCGGACGCCGCGCGGCTCCTGAAATTGCGCGGCCAATCGATGCAGAAGGCTGTCCCCGTCGGCGTCGGCGCGATGTCGGCGCTGCTCGGCGTCGGCCTCGATGTGGCGCGGAAGATTGCCGCCGATGCTGCCCAGGGCGACGTCTGCGACATCGCCAATGACAACGAGCCGACCCAGGTTGTGCTGTCCGGCCACAAGACCGCCATCGACCGCGTGCCGGAAGTCGGCAAGGCGCATGGGTTGCGCCGCGCGATCCCGCTGCCGGTCTCAGCGCCGTTCCATTGCAGCCTTTTGAAGCCTGCTGCCGACGCGATGGCCGACGCGCTCGCCAAGATCGAAATCAAGGCGCCGGTCGTCCCCGTCGTCGCCAACGTGTTGGCTGCCCCGATCAGCGATCCAGACGAAATCCGTCGCCGCCTCGTCGAGCAGGTCACCGGCACGGTACGCTGGCGCGAGTGCGTCCTCGCCATGGCCGCCGCTGGCGTCACCGAACTCTATGAAATCGGCACCGGCAAGGTGCTGAGCGGCCTCGCCGGTCGCATCGACAAATCGCTGAAGGCGACGCCGGTCGGCACTCCCGCCGACATCGAGGCGGTCGCCGCGCAACTCCTGAATTGAGGGTGAGCATGATGTTCGATCTGACAGGCAAGACGGCGCTGGTGACCGGCGCCACAGGCGGCATCGGTGGCGCCATCGCCGAGGCGCTCCACGCCCAGGGCGCGACGGTTGTCCTCTCGGGCCGCCAAGCGGACAAACTCGAAGCGCTAAAAGCCAAACTCGGCGATCGCGCGCTGGTTCAGCCGTGCGACCTCGCCAATAAGGAGCAGGTGGCCAAACTGATCGATGAAGCGGTGAAGCTCGTCGGAGGCCGCCTCGACATCCTCGTCAACAACGCCGGCCTCACGCGCGACAACCTGTTCATGGTGATGAAGGACGAACAGTGGGACGAGGTGATCGCGGTCAATCTCACCTCGACCTTCATGCTGATGCGCGCAGCGTCCCGCCACATGATGCGTTCGCGCTCGGGCTACGGCCGCATCATCAATATCTCCTCGGTGTCGGGCATTCTCGGCAACCCCGGACAGGGCAATTACGCAGCGTCCAAGGCCGGCATGATCGGCATGACCAAGTCGCTCGCCCGTGAGGTCGCTTCACGCGGCGTCACCGCCAACTGCATCGCGCCAGGGTTCATCGAAACGCCCATGACGGAGGCACTGAACGAGAAGCAGACCGCCACCATCAAGGAGGCGATCCCGGCCCAGGTTTTCGGCAAGCCCGAAGACATCGCGGCGGCTGCCGTCTATCTCGCGAGTACGGAAGCGCGCTACATGACCGGGCAGACGCTGCACATCAATGGGGGCATGGTGATGATCTGACGCAACGCGGATCGTACACAATCGCGGTAGGTCAGGCTCCTGCGGCCGCTGGCCAAGGGGTATGAAGTGTGTTAACGAGCCGAAAATTCGAGCCAGTGGGCTAGAGTTTGCACAGCTTTTAACCAGTCTGATGGGGCGTATTGCCGCCACGGGCTGGAATCGGTTGTAACTACGAACGGAGCGCTGTTGCCCAACGGGCCGCAGCGGGCTATGGATCGCCGGAAACGCATTGCGTTTCCACGAGTTGAAGAGCGCGAGGGAAGTGAACATGAGCGACGTCGCAGAGCGCGTAAAAAAGATTGTCGTCGAAAATCTCGGCGTCGAAGGCGAAAAAGTCGTCGAGACCGCGAGTTTCATCGACGATCTCGGTGCCGACAGTCTCGACATCGTCGAACTGGTGATGGCGTTCGAGGAAGAGTTCGGATGCGAAATTCCGGACGATGCCGCCGAGCAGATCCAGACGGTCGGTGACGCGGTGAAGTTCCTCGAAAAGAGCGCCGCGAGCACGGCGTGATCGATACGCCGGCCGTACCTTGGCCGGCAATCGGGGTGGGACGGTCGCGACGCATGATGCGGCCGTACGTTGTATTAGGGGGTGCCGCCGCGTCACGCTGGCGGCACAATGGTGGAAGCGGCGGGGCGGCCTGACCCCCGTCGGCAAACCTGGACAGGTGCCGGATGCAGAGAGTCGTCGTCACGGGGCTGGGCCTCGTAACCCCTCTCGGGTGCGGTGTCGAGCCGACATGGTCGCGCCTGCTCGAAAGCCGCAGTGGGGCACGCAGGATCACCGAATTCGAGGTCGCGGATCTCGCGGCACAGATCGCCTGTTTCATCCCACGCGGTGATGGCAGCAGCGGCAGCTTCAATCCCGACCAGTGGATGGAGCCCAAGGAACAGCGCAAGGTCGACGACTTCATCATCTACGCGATGGCGGCGGCCGAGCAGGCACTCAAGGATGCGGGCTACGAAGCGAAATCGCAGGAGCAGCAGGAGCGCACCGGCGTTCTGATCGGCTCCGGCATCGGTGGCTTGAGCGGCATCGCCGACACCGCCCTGCTGCTGAAAGAGAAGGGGCCACGCCGCGTCAGCCCGTTCTTTATTCCCGGTCGCCTGATCAATCTCGCGTCGGGCTACGTCTCGATCCGTCATGGCCTCAAGGGCCCCAACCACGCGGTCGTAACCGCCTGTTCGACCGGCGCTCACGCAATCGGCGATGCAGCGCGCATGATCATGTTCGGCGACGCCGACGTGATGGTGGCCGGCGGCGCCGAGAGCCCGATCTGCCGCATCGCGATGGCAGGCTTTGCTGCCTGCCGCGCGCTCGCGACGACCTTCAACGATCAACCGACCAAGGCGTCACGTCCGTACGACAAGGACCGCGACGGCTTCGTCATGGGCGAGGGCGCGGGCATCGTGATCCTCGAGAGCCTCGAACATGCCAAGGCGCGCGGCGCCAGGATCTATGCCGAGGTCGTCGGCTATGGCCTCACCGGCGACGCCTATCACATCACCGCGCCTTCCGAGGACGGCGATGGCGCGTATCGTTGCATGCGGGCTGCCGTGAAACGCGCCGGCATTTCCGTGGACGAGATCGACTACGTGAACGCTCACGGCACGTCGACCATGGGCGATGAAATCGAGCTCGCCGCCGTCGAGCGGCTGTTCGGCAACAGCGCTGGCAACCTCGCGATGTCATCGACGAAATCGGCGACCGGGCACCTGCTCGGCGCGGCCGGTGCGGTCGAGGCGATTTTCTCAATCCTCGCCATGCGCGACAACATTGCGCCGGCGACTTTGAATCTCGACAATCCGTCCGTCACGACGCCGATCGATCTGGTGCCGCATACGCCCAAGAAGCGGCCGATCAACACGGTGCTTTCCAATTCCTTCGGTTTCGGCGGCACCAACGCCTCCCTCGTTATGCGTCGCCTCGATAGTTAGAGCGTTATCACCATCGACTTTTTGATGCCTTTGAGTACCAATCCAGAACCGATCTGGCGCACACCTGCGTTCAAGTGTCGTGCAATCGCGATCGCGGCCCGGTTTGGCCATATTTGATAGTAGCTTGAGGGGTCGCCGGCGCCGTCCCTGGCGCTCAAGCGACGCGTCGCGAGCAGGAGAGAGACAACCCCGAGCATGAGGCAGGCCCTTCCGACTCTCGATACAGCCCGCCAGCGTCTCAATGCCCTGCCGCGCAGCCCTGCGGAAGCGCTGGAGCCTGGACGGGCGCCGCGACCGCCGCGTCGGCTGCGCGAGCGGCGCGAGCCACGCCGGATGCGCGGATTTGTTCGTTTCGTCAGCGGCCTGCTGACGTTCGCGTTTCTCGGCATGTCGTTCGTGGCCGTCATGGCGCTCCTGCTGCGAGCGAACTTTACGCAGCCCGGTCCCCTCACGCATTCGGCCGTCACGGTCATCCCGCGAGGTGAAGGTGTTCAAGAAATAGCGGCGCGCCTCGAGCGCGAAGGGATCGTCTCCGACCGCCGGCTGTTCGTCGCCCAGTACCTCGCGCAAGGGTTCATGGGCGGCAAGCAGGTCACCCTTCAGGCCGGCGAGTTCGAATTCCGCAAGCAGGCGAGCCTCTCCGACGTTCTCGACACGCTGGCGCAAGGCAAGGCCGTGCTCTATCGGCTTACGATCCCCGAAGGTCTGACGAGCCAGCAGGTGGTGGCGCGGCTCAAGGCCGACGAAAACCTGACCGGCGAGGTCACCGAGATCCCACCGGAAGGCTCGCTACTTCCCGACACCTATCGCTTTTCGCGCGGCATGGCGCGCGCCGATATCCTCGAACGCATGCAATCCGATCAGCGCCGCTTCATTGCTGCGATCTGGGACAAGCGGCAGCCGGACCTGCCTTTCCAAACAATCGAGCAGGCCCTGATCCTCGCCTCGATCGTCGAGAAGGAAACCGGCCGTGCCGACGAGCGGGAACGTGTCGCCGCCGTCTTCGTCAACCGGATGCGGCGAAAAATGCGCCTCCAGTCCGATCCGACGATCGTCTACGGCATCGCCGGTGGCCAGGGCACGCTCGGCCGTCCCATCACGCGCAGCGATATCGACACGCGGACACCCTACAATACCTATCAAATCGACGGATTGCCGCCGACGCCAATCGCAAATCCGGGGCGCGCCACCATCCAGGCAACCCTCAATCCGGCGAAGACGCAGGATCTCTATTTCGTCGCCGACGGTACCGGCGGCCACACCTTCTCGACGACGCTGCGCGAGCACAACGAGGCCGTGCAGGTCTGGCGCAAGGCCGAGCGGGAAATCCGCGCGCGGCAAGCGGCGGCGGGCACCGCAGTGCAAGCGCCAACAACGAGCGACGCAGCCGATCCACCAGCGGTGACGACCGCACGCGGTGGCTCGTCGGACTCAGCATCGGGCCAGTCGGCCACCCAAGCCGGCCCTGCGGTTCCGCTGCCACAGCGCAAACCGAAGCGCTGAATTCACGCCACCGTGATGCATCCTCACGTCACTTATTTGCGTGTCCTCTGCGCGACGGCGGCGACGTCACGAATTCGATACGCTATTGTCACAGTCCGATCTCGCATTGCGTGCAGATCGCGACCCGGAAACTCCCCGCACAACGTATCTGCGGGGCTGCGCTCGACGGCGGCGGCGCAGCACGATGACCGGGCGAAGAGGGAGAGTGCGTATGTCTGTTCGTTTCGATCCGACGCGGCGTGACATCATCGCGGGATCGGTTGCGGCGCTCGGGATTTCCTTGGGCGGATTGTCCACGTCAGCCGCACACGCCACTGCCGGCGTTCACACGTTCAATATCGGCACCATGGAGCTGACGGTGCTCTCGGATGGTGTCCTCAACATGCCGACGAGATTACTCAATCGCGATATGGAGCCGGCCAGGATCGAGGCCACGCTCGGCGACACCCTCTCCGCGCCCGGACACGTCCAGTATGGCGTCAACGTCACTCTGGTCCGCCACGGCAAAGAACTCATCTTGATCGATGCCGGCGCCGGGAGCACGTGGGAGCCGACCACCGGCAAACTCGCGGATCGTCTCGCCGCGGCGGGCATCGATACAAAGCGCATTACGAAGGTGGTCGCGACGCACGCCCACCCGGATCACATCTGGGGTCTCGTCGACGATTTCGATGAGCTCCGTTTCCCGAATGCCGCGTACTTCATGCCAACGGCGGAGATCGACTTTTGGCGCGGCGTGGATGTCGCTGGCCTAAGCGACCGCGTGCAAGGTGTCGCGGCTGGCGCCAAGCGCGTCATCGGCCAAATCGACGAGCGCCTCACAGCCGCTCCCGTCGACACCGAGTTCCTGCCCGGCGTCTCTTACATCGCAATGCCCGGCCACACGCCGGGCCAATGCGCAGTGCGGCTCACGAGCGGCTCCGACGGGCTCATCGTTGCGGCGGATACCGTCTTCCATCCGATCATTTCGTTCGCGCATCCCGACTGGCAACCGGCCTCCGACATGGATGGTGGGCTCGCGGCGGCGAGCCGTCGGCGGCTGCTCGATATCGCCACAACCGACAAGCTTCCGATCGTTGCCTATCACATACCTTTCCCGGGCGTCGGGCGCGTTGAGCGCCACGCGGGGGCCTATCGATGGCGTAACTGACCGCGCTCTATCGTTACCCGCCTCCCCGCCGATTTGACCTGCATCGGCACTCTCCATTCCCCCGTCTCACGCCAGCACCATTGCACCCAATGACATACGGACTACAGGCACGCGTCACGACACTCGGCAAGCTGCTGCGCCCACCGCGCGTTTTCCAGGTCCCGGCGTTCCAGCGCGCCTACTCATGGACCGCACACGAGGCCGGCCAGTTGCTCGAGGATCTGCTGCTCGCGATAAGCGAGGCCGATGCGCAACAATCGAGTGCGGGGTATTTCCTTGGCCCGATCCTGCTGCTGCGCAACGATCCCGATCGCGATTCACGCGGTCCCGTCGCCAACGACCAACCGGCGGCGCGCGACCACCAGATCATCGACGGCCAGCAGCGGCTCGCGACCTTGACCGTGCTCGCCTGCGTGCTGCGCGACCTCGCGCGCGAAACCGATCCAGAAGCACTGCCCTTCCTCGATGCGATGATCCGCTGCCGCACCGAGGCCGGCGAACCGCCACGCTGGCGTCTGCTCATGCGCGGCGCCGCGCAGAGAACGATGGCGGCAAGCATTCAGACGCCCGGCGCGACGCTGATCGAGACCGCCGCCGACGGCTCGCGCGACGGGATCACCGAGGCAGAATCGTTGCTGCTCGCGGTGCGCGATCAATTCATCGAACTGCTGAGCGATCGCGATCAATCGGCGCTCGAACGCATCGCCTCGTTCATTGCGCACGAATGCGAAATCGCGGTCATCACGTCTGGTGACGTCGACCGGGCCCATCGGACGTTCGCAGTCCTCAATAACCGTGGCCGCCCGCTCAACCGCAGCGACATCATCTATGCCCAGCTCATGGACGACGTCGCGGGTGACGAACTGAGCCGGCTGCAAGGCGAGTGGGAGCAGCTCAACCATCAGCTCGCGGGCGACTTCGACGCGCTCTTCAGCCACCTCCGCGCCGCCGTGGGCGATCCACGGTTGCCGGTCATTGCCGACATCCAGCGCCTCGCGAAGGAGGTCGGCGGCGGCGGCCGTTTCGTCGACCGTGTGCTCCTGCCCTTCGGCCGAACATTCGCGACGCTCATTGCGGCGAGCCATTCCGGCAGCCCCATGAGCGACGAAATCAACCGACGCTTGCGTCATCTCTCGTGGCTGTCGAGTGCGGAGTGGATCGCGCCGGTGTTGCTGTGGTGGACGCGCAATCCGGACCAACCCGACGAGTTGTCCTCGTTCCTGCGCCAGATCGACCGTCTGGCCTATGGAATGCGCATTCTCGGGCTCGGGAGCGACAAGCGCGTCGCACGGATGCATCAAGTTCGCATCGCGATCGAGAGCGGTGCAGCACTGGATCCCAGGAGTGGACCGTTTGAGTTCACGAGCGAGGAAGTGCGCAATATCCGCTACAATCTGCGCGACCTGCACCGCCGCAGCCAACCGACCTGCAAGCTCATTCTCCTGCGACTCGACAGCGAACTGTCCGGTGGCGCGCAGCGATTTGCCGATGCAGATCTGACGGTCGAGCATATCCTGCCGCAGAACCCCGCTCGCAACAGTCGCTGGCGCGATTGGTTCCACGATGCGGAGGAGCGCCGCGCCTGCACGGCATCGCTCGGCAATCTCGTGCTGGTGCCGCGCGCGCTGAACGCCGCCGCACGCAATCAGGACTATGATCGCAAACTCGCAATTTTCTTTGGCGCAGGCGGTGCCCCCCTTCCCCATCTGACCGAGGAACTGCGCGGTCTCACCGAATGGACCGCGCCGCAGATTCGCGCCCGCGAAGAACGGCTGCTGGCCATCGTCGACAAGATGTGGCAACTCGGAAAAACCTCATCCGTCGCCGGTGGACCAAGTGGTGGAGGGCCGGGCGCTGCAGAACCGTCTGGACGCCGCCGTCGTGTCAACAAACAGCAGACGGCAAAGTAGCGCCGCCGCCACACGTTTCGACCGCCCGGCTGTCATACTGGCGTCGCGCGCGGAAGTGCAGTGAGGAGGACCGGCGCCGATTCGGGCGCACGCCAACGGAGACTGCCGCCACGATGTCCGCGCGCCCAAATACCGCCCCACACACGGCCCCACACTCGGCGATGGTCCTTGCCGCCGGTCTCGGCACGCGGATGCGGCCGCTCACCGCCGAGTTGCCGAAGCCCCTCGTGCGCGTCGCGGGAAAGCCGCTGATCGATCACGTCCTCGACCGCCTGGACACGGCCGGCATCCGGCGTGCCATCGTCAACGTCCACCATCACGCCGATCAGCTCATCGCCCATCTAGGCGCCCGCAAGCGCCCCGAAATCACGATTTCCGACGAGCGAAATGCGCTGCTCGATTCGGGCGGCGGCGTCCGCAAGGCGCTGGCCACGCTCGGTCCTGATCCCTTCGTGATCCACAACTGCGATTCGATATGGACCGAGGGCACCCGCACGAATCTCGGTAGATTGCTCAATCACTGGGATGAGGATGCGATGGATTGCCTGCTCCTGCTCGCCCCGACGGTCGCAAGCCTCGGCTATCACGGCCGCGGCGACTTTGCGCTCGATCCGGCAGGGCGTCTGCGGCGCCGCGGCGAGCGCGAGATCGTGCCGTTCGCCTTCGCAGGAGTGTCGATCGCGCATCCGCGTATTTTCGACGACATCCCGGAGGGGCCGTTCTCGCTCAATCGACCTTGGGATCGCTCCATAGAAGGTGGCCGCGCATATGGTGTCCGGCTCGAAGGACACTGGATGCATGTTGGCGACCCCGCCGCGGTCGCGGCCGCCGAGGAGTGGATCGCGCATGCCGATGAGCGCTGAGAAAACGACATCGCGCATCTGGAGCATCGCCGCCGGCCGCTCCTTCCTCGACACGCTCGCTGCCGCACTCCTCGACGGCAACCTGCCGCACGCCGGGGGCGCGCCACCCGATCGCCTCCAACTCGCGGCCATGACCATCCTGCTGCCAACGCACCGAGCCGTGCGTGCCTTGCAGGACGCCTTCCTGCGCGCCGCCAAAGGACGCGCGCTGTTGCTGCCGCGCCTCCTCCCGATTTCCAACACCGACGAGGACCAGGGCCTGCTCTCCGATCTGGCGGGCGGCACATCATCGCTCGGCGCCGAGTACACGCTGCCGCCGGCGATCGGCAAACTCGAGCGTCAGCTCGCGCTCACCAACCTCGTGCTCGCCTGGTCGCGCCGTATGATGGTTCCGCAAAGTGGCCCGGACGGCGAACTTGCTCCGATCGTCTCGACGGGCGCCCGGACTCCCGCGCAAGCCGCGCATCTGGCAACCGATCTTGCCCGCCTGATGGACTTGGTCGAGACCGAGGACCGATCACTGGACGGTCTCGCCGAACTGGTCCCCGACGACTTTTCCGAACATTGGCAGCGCACGATCGATTTCCTCGAAATCGTGACGCAATACTGGCCTGCGCACCTCAGCGAGCAAAAGCTGCTCTCGCCGGTGCAGAGGCGCAACCGGCTGATCCGCGCCGAAGCCGAACGGCTCGCGGGTACTATGCCGACCGATCCCGTGATCATTGCCGGTGTCACCGGATCGGTTCCAGCCACCGTCGATCTCATGCGTGCCGTCGCCGCGTTGCCGGCGGGCGCGATCGTCATCCCCGATCTCGACCGCACGCTCGATGAGGCGAGTTGGCTGCAAGTCGGCGCGCATCCTGAGCACCCGCAGCATGGCCTCGCAAAGCTTCTTGGATCGCTCGGCGTTGCGCGGGCAGAGGTGTCGGAGGTCGCGGGCCCATTGCCGGCGACACACGCCCGCGCTCGCACCACCTTCCTGAGCGAAGCGATGCGGCCTGCCGGCGCCACAGGCAATTGGGAGACCTTCATCGCCAACGCCGACCGCAGCGCCATCCGGGAGTCGCTTGCGGGCGTCACGCGCATCGATGCCCCGAGCGCCGCCGACGAGGCCGAAGCGATTGCGCTGATGATGCGCGAAGCGCTGGAAACACCGGGCCGCACGGCCGCGCTCGTATCACCGGACCGTCTGCTCGCACGCCGCGTCGCGATCCGCCTCGAAAGCTGGGGCATCACGGTCGACGATTCCGCCGGTCGTCCGCTGGCCAAAACGCCCCCTGGCGCTTTCCTCGACCTGATCGCGGCGGCGGTTGCAAGTCGCTTCGCGCCCGCCGACGTCATGGCGCTGCTGAAGCATCCGCTCACCCGCCTCGGCCTTGGCGTCCGGGATGCGCGCCGCTCCGCCCGCTCGCTCGAACTCGGCGCGCTGCGCACGATCTATCTTGGAGACGGTCTCGACGGACTCGAAAAAAATCTGGAACGCGCCCGGCGCGAGACCCTCGATCACGTTCGCCGCGACCGCGCGGCGCGCCGCATGTGGGATGCAGACTGGGAAAGCGCGCGCATCATCGTACAAAAACTCGGTGAGGCGATCGCACCGCTGACGTCGCTTGCCGCCGAAGGAGTGCCGCGTCCGCTGCACGTCTTCGCCGCCGCCCACCGTGCCGCCGCCGACGCTATTGCGCGCACGGCCGACGACGCGCAACCTTCGCGGCTCTGGGATGGCGAAGCCGGTGAAACCGCCGACCAGCTCCTCGATGCGCTCGATAATGCCCACGTGTCGGCGCCCGAGATCGAGCCCGACGATTATCCCGACTTCTACCGGACGCTGACGACGGGCGTGACGGTCAGGCCGCGCGTTGCGGTCCACCCGCGCCTGTCGATCTGGGGGCCCTATGAAGCGCGCCTCCAGCAACCGGATCTCGTCATCCTCGGTTCGCTCAACGAGGGCACGTGGCCGGCCGCCGCCGATCCTGGCGCGTGGCTCAACCGACCGATGCGCGCGAAGCTCGGCCTGCCGGCGCCCGAAGATGCGATCGGGCGTGCCGCGCTCGACGTCACCGGGCTGTTCGGTGCGCGCGAGGTGGTCCTGACGCGTGCAGGTCGCATCGACGGCGCACCGACGGTGCCGTCGCGGTGGCTGATGCGGATCGACGCGCTGCTCGGCGGCATGGGGTTGTCCGACGCCCTGCGGCCGACGCAACCTTGGCTCGGCTGGGCGCGCGCCCGCGACCGCATCGACGGCCCACCTGCGCCGGTGCGCGCGCCCGAACCACGGCCCGCCATTAAACTGCGACCACGTCGGCTGAGCGTTTCCGACATCGAACTGTGGATCAAGAATCCCTACGGGCTCTACGCCCGCCATATCCTCGGCCTCGAGGCGCTGTCGCCGCTCGGTGCTGCACCGGGTCCGCGCGAAAAGGGCATCATCATTCACGATGCGCTGTCGCGGTTCACGCGCGCCCACGAGAAGGCGTTACCCGCGGATATCGCCGGGACACTCATGGATGCGGCCGATGAGGCACTCGCCGACTATGCCGCCAACGCACGCGTGCGTGCCTTCTGGCGTCCGCGCATCGCCCGCTTTGCTGCTTGGTTCGCGGCGACCGAGCCGGTCCGGCGCAAGGGGATCTCACAGATCGTCACCGAAGTTTCCGGCAGCCGCATCCTCGAAGCGCCCCGCGGACCATTCACGCTGCGCGCCCGCGCCGATCGGATCGATGTCTCGCCCGGTGGCGTCGTCATCACCGACTACAAAACCGGCGCTCCGCCGAATGATAAAGCCGTAGCCGACGGCATCGCGCCGCAGCTTCCGCTCGAAGCGGCGATCGCCGCCGAGGGCGGCTTTGCCGGAATCGCCAAAACCGCCGTGACCGGGCTCCGCTATATTCGCGCGACCGGCGGCGAACCCGCTGGCAAGGAGCATCTGATCAAGGCCGATGCGAACGAACTCGGCGCAGCCCGCATCGCCGACCTCGCCAAGCTCGTCGCCGCGTACGACGACGAGGCCCGAGCGTACACGGCGATCCGCCGCGCACGCTTCAACTACGACTACGATGACTTCGCTCATCTCGCGCGCGTTGCGGAGTGGAGCGGCGGTGATGACGGTGGTGACGATCCCGAGATTGGCGGGGGAGCGCAATGACCCATTCGCGCACCGTCAGCCTCCAAGACCTCATCGACGCCACCACGCGGGCGCAACGCCGCGCCGCCGACCCGACTGCGTCGGCCTGGGTTTCCGCCAATGCCGGTACTGGCAAAACCCATGTGCTGACCTCTCGCGTTCTCCGCCTGCTCCTTGCCGGCACCAAGCCAGAGCGCATCTTGTGCTTGACCTTCACCAAGGCTGCGGCGGCGGAGATGTCGACGCGCGTGTTCGATCGTCTCGCGACGTGGACCGGTGTACCGCAACCAAAGCTGCAGAAGTCCTTGGCCGACCTGCTCGGTCGCGATCCGACGCCCGCCGAAATGGCGCGCGCGCGTGCGCTCTTCGCCCAGGCCATCGAGACGCCCGGCGGCCTCAAAGTGCAGACGATCCACGCATTCTGCGAGCGGCTGCTGCAGCGCTTTCCGCTCGAAGCGGGCGTGCCGCCGGGATTTACGATCCTCGATGACGAGCACAAACAGACCCTGATGCGCGAGGCGATCGACCACGCGCTCGACGCCGCCGCAGGCAGCGTCGGCTCGCCGTTGCATGCCGCTCTCCAGACGGTTGTTGTCCATGCCGTCGACGAAAGGTTCGATCACTTGCTCGCCGCCATGATCGCCGAGCGGGACTGGGCCGATGCCGTGCCGCCGACGATGCCGCTCGGCAAGGACGCCTTCGCCGCGGCCGAAGCGAATTGCCGCGCCGCACTTGGTATCCGCAATGGCGCGACGCTCGACGAGGTCACACAGGACATCCTCAAGCTCCTATCACCGGATGTCCTGCTGCGCGTCGTTGAAGTGCTCAACAGCGGATCGGCGAACGACATAAGGGCCGCCGCGCGATTGCGACCGGCGCTGCCGCCTTCCGCTCCGGATAGATCGATCGACGCGCTCGAATCGTTTTTTCTCACGACCGAGGGCGAGCCGCGCAAATCGCTGATGACCAGGACGACGGCGACGCAACACGCCGACCTCGACGCGGTCCTCACCCGCGCGCAGGGTCAATTCGCCCTCCTCGACCAGGAACGTCGCGCCCTCATCGCGGCCGACGCGACACTCGCGCTGCTCCGCCTCGCCGACGTCGCGCGCACCGACTATGCCGCACGCAAGGCACGGCGCGCGGCCCTCGATTACGACGACCTGATCGTCAAGGCGGCCGCTCTCTTATTCGGCCAAGGTAGCGATGCCGCAGGGGCCGCGCAGTGGGTCCACTACAAGCTCGACGAGGGCCTCGATCACATTCTCGTCGACGAGGCGCAGGACACGAGCCCAATGCAGTGGCGGGTGATCCGCGGCCTGGCCGAGGAGTTCTTCAGCGACACCGCTGGACGTGGCAGCGCTACCGGCGCACGGACGGTATTTGCGGTCGGCGACGAAAAACAGTCGATCTATGGCTTCCAGGGCGCGGCGCCGCACATGCTGGGCGAAAGCGGTTCTTACTTTGCCGGCCACGCACGCGGCGCCTCGCGCACATGGAACGACGTCTCACTCACACTGTCGTTTCGGACGACGACGCCCGTCCTCGACGCAGTGGACTCCGTCTTCGCCGATCCCGTGCGCACGCCGGGCGTCGCGCGCGAACTCGGTGCGTTGCGCCATGAATCGTCGCGGCAGGGACATGCCGGCCTCGTGGAAATCTGGGAGACCGAGTTGCTCGAAGCCACGAGCGACGTCGATACGTTCGTGCCGACCGGCGAACGCACGGCGCCATCACCTGCTGTGCGTCTCGCAGGCCGCATCGCGGACACGATCAAGGATTGGCTCGAAACGGGAGCCGAGCGCCTGCACAGCGAGGATCGCCCGATCCGCGCCGGCGACATCCTGATCCTGGTTCGCAGGCGCGCCGCTTTCGCGCCGGCGATGATCGCTGCCCTAAAGCAGCGCGGCATTCCCGTCTCCGGTGCCGACCGGATGCGGCTCGATGACCAGATCGCCGTCCAAGACCTGATCGCGGTCGGCGACATCCTGCTGCTGCCGGAAGATGATCTCGCGCTCGCGTGCGTGCTCAAGAGTCCGTTGGTCGGGCTCGACGACGACGACCTCATGCGCGTCGCACCAAGTCGTCCGGGCGCGCTCTGGACGGCGCTGCTCGATGGCGCGCGCAAGGGTGACGTCCGGCTGGCCGCCGCCGCTGAGACGATCAAACGCTGGCGGAATCGCGCCGATTTCATGCCGCCTTTCGAATTCTACGCCGAACTGCTCGATGCCGAGGGCGGCCGCGCGAAATTGCTGGCGCGGCTCGGCGCGGAAGCCGCCGATGCGATCGACGAGTTCCAGAACCTTGCCCTCGTTTACGACGAGGACGCGCCGCCGTCGTTGCAGGGCTTCCTGGATTCCCTGCGTCAACGCCAGCGCGTGATCAAGCGCGACCTCGAGCATGGCGGCAACCAAGTTCGCGTGATGACCGTGCACGGCGCCAAGGGTCTCGAGGCGCCGATCGTTTTCCTACCCGATACATGCAGCAACCGTTCCGGCGGCGCCCAGGGCGGTCTGGTGAAATTGTCGAGCGCCAATCCCCATCGGACCGGGACCGCCGTTCCACCTGTCGTATGGGCCGTCAAAGGGACCTCTGACGTCACGGCGATAGCCAACGCTAAAGGCATCATCAAGCGCGAGGAGAGCGATGAGCGCGACCGTCTTCTCTACGTCGCAATGACGCGGGCGCGGGACCGGCTCTACGTCTGCGGCTTCGAAGGAAAGCGGAAGCGCGATACCGGATGCTGGTACGACCAGATTCTCGACGGTCTCGCAGGGCGGCTTGAAGCAATCACCGATACCGAGGGCCGCGCGATCCATCGCCTGAGCCAGCCGCAGCGCGAAGCGGCGGTCGTGAGTCAGGACGAGGCCAACCTTGATGCTGCCCCGCAGGTGCTGCCCCCATGGGCCTCCCAGCGCGCGCCGCGCGAGGCTGGTATCGCCATTCCACTGACGCCGTCTCGCCTCGCCCCGCTCGACATCGACGGCGACGGCGAGCCGGTCGAGATACCGCCTTCGCCGCTGGACAGCCCGCGTCGTACTGCAGCGCCGGGGACCACGGTCGGCGGCCCCAATCGCTTCCTGCGCGGCACGCTTACGCACGCCCTTCTCCAGCACCTGCCGACCTTCCCACCCGATCGCTGGGAGCCCGCCGCAGCGGCCTTCGTGAAGGAGCGAGGTGGCGTCCTTCCGCCGCGTGTCCGCGCGAGCATCGTAACGGAGACGCTGGCAGTGCTGCGCGATCCCGCATTTTCTGCGGTCTTCGGACCCGGGTCCCGGGCCGAAGTTGCGATCGTTGCCGAAATCCCTCCGCCGGGCGGCAAAAAGGCGTTCCTGCGCATCGCCGGCCAGATCGACAGGATGGTGGAGGTGGATGGGGGAATCCTGATCGTCGACTACAAGACCAACCGGCCACCGCCCCTCACCGCCGCCGAGGTGCCGCGCGCCTACGTCCTCCAGTTAGCCGGCTATCGCATGGCCGTTCAGCGCGTTTTCGACGGGATTCCGGTGCGCGCCGCCTTGCTCTGGACCGATGGCCCCCGGATCATGGAATTGGCGGCCGATGTGCTCGATTCGACCAGTACGGAGCTGTTCACGCTGCCCTGAAGCTACCTTGACGCGCCCCCCTTCGAACCCTACCTAAGAGACAACTGTCGACTTCGTCGATCCATTAGCGTGCTGGCCCACTCTACCGCATGCCGCCACCCCCTAAATTCAGGAGACTGCGCAATGACCGCGTTCGTTACCGATGCCAACTTCGAGGCTGAAGTCATCAAGTCTTCCGAACCCGTCCTGGTCGATTTCTTCGCGGAGTGGTGCGGTCCCTGCAAGGCCATGGCGCCCGCATTGGATCAGGTGGCCAAGGAACTGGCCGGCAAGGTCAAGGTGGTCAAGGTCGACGTCGACCAAAACCCGGAGATCACCCAGCGCTATCGCATCCAGGCGATGCCCACGCTGTTGATGTTCAAGGACGGCAAAGTCGCGGCCCAGCAGGTTGGCGCGCTGGTCCAGAAGCGCAAGCTCGAGGATTGGATCAACGCCTCAATCTGATCGATCGTCGCAGATCGAAAGATGAAACCCCGCGCCGAAAGGTGCGGGTTTTTTTTGTTGCTCTCGATCACTCAGTCTCTATTCGCGGAAGCGGCCGTCGATGTAGAGGCGCCAGAGTTTTTCCCCGACAAGGCAATCGCTCTTTTCCTCGGGCGCGGCCGCCTGCGTGCGAATGAGGCGGGCGTCGCCGGTTGAACCCGGGACCAGCCCCGCGATCTCAAGGATCAGCTTGCGCCGGATTGCGGGCGCAAATTCGTTTTTGGCCCGCACCGGAATGACGAACGCGCCGAACCCGCCGATGACGCAATCCTTGTAGTACTTGTCGAGATCGCGGATATCGAAAAAGCCGGAGCGGTGGTCCGGCTTCAGAATGATCGGCAGGCCGTTGATCACGATGCCTTGCTTGACGGCCTCGTCCCGGGCCGTCTCCACCGGTCCGCCCGAGTTGTTGGGACCATCTCCCGAGATATCGATGACGCGGCGCGTGCCGCGGAAGCCGCCGGTGCCGAACTGCTGCGCCGAAAATGAAATGGCACCCGAAATCGACGTCATTCGATTGCGCGAGATCGGCGCCTTTTCGAGCCGGTCAGCAAACGCTTCGAGCGCCCCCGGACTGTCGATCAGAGTCCAAGGAATGACAATCTGCTGGACGCCGTGGCCGGCCCATTCGACGTACATCAACGTGATTCGACTGTTGCCGCCGCCGCTGATCGCCCGCCACACTTCTGGATCGCGAAGCGCGCCGACATAACCCTCGCGCTGGAGTTGCTGCTCGTCGAGGTCCATCGACCACGACACATCGACGGCCAGCAGCAGTTCGAGATCCACCGGCTGCTGGGCGCGCAAGAACGGCACCGCGACAACGGTCATGACCGTCGCGAGCAAGGCGATCATGCATGCCCGAAATGCCCACATTCCTATATCGATGCATGGCACTCACGGCGGTGCAAATCACGAATCGTTTTACGCACCGCGCGTTTTTCACGTCTCGCCCGTCTCCGGCGCACGCGGTCGGAGATGTTCAGGCGTCGATGGGCGCGCGCAACTTCCCGATCTTTAGCGTGGTGCACACGGGGACACAGAGCTGCGTCAGAAGTTCTTCCCGGGGCGTCGCCGCGGGATCGTTGAGGAAGATTTCGACGTACGGCCGCGTTTCGTCGATCACCAATGCGTCGGCTTCTGACCACTGCTCGCGGATACGCTTGAAGTTCTCGGCGATCTGTTTGTGGCAGCCTTTCAGATTGACCTGGGCATATGCGCCACTCGGGGTCACCTTGCGGACGATGCCGCTCGACGGATCGGGGGAGAAGCCCGGCAGCAGTTCGACGCAGGCATCGTACCGGCGCAATGGCGGCGCGATCGAGCCGCAGTGGTCGTGGATGATGCCGAAGCCCTTGGGCGTCGCTCGGCGCAGATTGTGCGCCTCGAGCCACGCCAGCATCGTGTTCCACGCCCGCGAGATCGATTCCTCATAGGGCCCGATGGCGCCGAAATACAGGACCGGTGTCGGCCGCATATAGACAAAATTAATACGCACAACTCCCTCCGCAGGCTGCGAGCGACGACTGACCCACAGATGCCGCCCGCAGAGATAGGAGTACTACGAATTGTTTTAATGCCGCTTAAGTCGACCCGGAGCTTTCATATCAACTTGAACCCCCGTTCGTTAACGAATTTGCCAAAATCCGCCCGCTCGGGCTCGGCGTACTGGCGTGCCTTGTCCTCCGACCAGCCGTAGGTGGGGCTGGTGCCGAAGCGCGCCACGTTACGTTGACTGCGGAAGGGGAAGATGCCGTTGCGCCGGCGGTCGTAGCTCTCGACAACTTCGCGTGTGGCGTCGGTAAACCGATTGCGGTGGACGGTTGCCGAAAGCGGGAGCCGCGCGCTGATATGCGACGGCGCCGACGGCCAGCCGAACCCGAGCCCGGCAACCGGAAACACATGGCCCGGCAGGCCGAGCAACCCGCTCACCTCCTCGGCATGGTTTCGAATGACGCTGACCGGGCAGCAGCCCAGCCCCGCCGCCTCGGCCGCCAGCACGAACGCGCTCAGCACGATGCCGGCGTCGACCGACGCGTTGAAGAAGGCGTCGAGGTGATCGTTGGCGAAGGGGATACCGGTCCAGTCGTGAATCTGGCGCTGGCGTCGGTTGTTGCCGAGGAAGACAATGAAGTGGGGCGCCTGAGGGATCCAATCCTGCTCCGCAAGCAGAGTGTCGATGCGGCCGCGAATGGCGGGATCGTCGACGATCATGATGTCGCGCTGCTGCATGTCGCTCTTGGTCGGGGCCGAGAGCGCCAGCGCGGCGAGCGTCTCGATCAGCGTGGTCGGGACAGCCTCCTCTCGGAAACGGCGGCAAACGCCGCGCGAGGCGAGGCCTTGCAGAAACGGCTGCTCCGCGATGCGCGGATCGACCGCATGATCGAAATCTCCGAAGCGATGCGCCAGCGCGTCCTTGATGCTTTTCATCTCGTCATTTTCCCCCAAAACCTATCTTCCCGGCGCCGCGAGCAATCGCTCTTGGATGGCCAACAGATCGCGCCATGCCAGTCGCTTGGCGACCGGAGTGCGCAACAGGTAAGCCGGATGCAGCGTCGGCATGGCCGGCACCAAGCGTCCGCCCACCATTAAATCCCGCCAGCGCCCGCGCTGGCGCATGATGCCGCCTTCCATGTCGAGCAGCGCGTTGCCAGCGGACCCGCCCATGGTCATCAGGATGTCCGGTGCGACCAGCTCGATCTGGCGTTCGAGGAAAGGGCGGCAGACCTGTACCTCCTGTGGCGTCGGCGTGCGATTGCCGGGCGGGCGCCAATAGACCACGTTGGTGATGTGGACGTCGTCCTCGCCGAGGCCGATCGCGGCCAACATTTTATCGAGAAGTTGGCCGGCCCGGCCGACGAAAGGCTTGCCTTGCAGGTCCTCGTCGCGGCCCGGCGCCTCGCCGACGATCATCAGGCGGGCCTTGACGTTGCCGCGATAGAAGCAGAGCGACTTTGCCGTCGCCTTGAGCGCGCAGCCATCGAACTGTTCGAGCACCGCGCGCAAGGCGTCGAGATCGAGGGCACCGCGCGCCGCTTCGCGGGCGGCAAGGGCGGCGGCGTCCGGCGCGGCGGTCGGAAAGCGTCGCGGCGTTTCGGCGGCGGGGCCTGGAGCGCTGCGGGCCGGCGCTATGGCCTCGCGCGAGGCCGCTGGGGGCGACTGAAGCGGCGCGCGCGCCGCGGGCGTAGAACGCGCAACGAGCGGCTGTGCCTCGCGCTCGCCGCCGGCAGAGCCATCGAACGGCGCCACAAGTGCGTAACCCGAGCCCGGCGCGCGCTCGGCACGAGCAAGCCAGTCGGTTGCCGTTTCGTCGGTCGCGCCATCGACCCCCATCTCGCGCCACCACGCGAGCAGGGTCGCCATGCCGCCCCGGTCCTCATCATCGATCATGGCCGCACCATAGCGGCAACGGTGTGGGTTGGCATCCCTCCACCCTCGATACCGGCCGGCAACGGCCGCTTCCGACTTGACCCCGGCAACGCGCTCGCCTTATCGAACAGCGGAACCACATTGGAATGGATTGAAGGACAGCGGAACCATGACCGAAGAGCAGGACGAGCTGCCGCCGCGCGAAGCCATGGAATTCGACGTGGTGGTCGTCGGCGCGGGACCGGCAGGGCTCGCCACCGCGATCCGGCTGCGCCAGCTTGCCGCCGAGCATGGCCAGGAGGTCTCGGTCGTCGTCCTCGAAAAGGGGTCCGAAGTCGGCGCGCACATCCTCTCTGGCGCCGTCATCGACCCGAGCGGGCTGAATGCGCTGATACCCGATTGGAAGGAAAAGGGCGCGCCGCTCGAAACCGAGGTCACCGAGGATCGCTTCTATTACCTCGGGCCGGCCGGCGAGTTGCGGCTTCCCAACATCGCCATGCCGCCACTGATGAACAACCACGGCAATTACGTTGCCAGCCTCGGCAACCTCTGCCGCTGGCTCGGCGAGCAGGCCGCCGAACTCGGTGTCGAGGTCTATCCGGGGTTTGCTGCCGCAGAAGTCCTCTACGACGAAGAAAACCGGGTCGTCGGCGTCGCCACGGGCGACATGGGCGTCGGTCGTGACGGCAAACCCAACGACAATTTTACGCGCGGCATGGAACTGCGCGGCAAGTACACGATGATCGCCGAGGGCGTGCGCGGGTCACTCGCCAAGCAGCTCATCGCGCGGTTCGCCCTCGACGGCGACAGCGAGCCGCAAAAATTCGGCATCGGCCTCAAGGAACTGTGGGAGGTCGCGCCCAACAAGCACAAACCGGGCCTCGTTCAGCACACGCTCGGCTGGCCTCTCGACGACAAGACCGGCGGCGGTTCGTTCCTCTACCACTATGGCAACAACCTCGTGTCGGTCGGCTTCGTCGTCCACCTCAACTACGAGAACCCCTACCTGTCGCCGTTCGACGAATTCCAGCGCTTCAAGACGCACCCCGCCATCCGCGACGTTTTCGAAGGCGGCAAGCGTGTCGCCTATGGCGCCCGCGCGATCACCGAGGGCGGCTGGCAGTCGATCCCGAAGCTGGTGTTTCCCGGCGGTGCGCTGGTCGGCTGCTCCGCTGGCTTCGTCAACGTGCCGCGCATCAAGGGCTCACACAACGCGATCCTCTCGGGGATGCACGCAGCGGAAGCAGCCTTTGAAGCGATCGTCGCCGGCCGCGCGCATGACCGCCTCGACGCCTACGAGACCGCCGTCCGCACCGGGCCGATCGCAAGGGATCTGAAACCCGTGCGCAACGCCAAGCCGTTGCTCGCGCGCTTCGGTACGCGGATCGGTACGTTCCTCTCCGGCGCCGACATGTGGCTGAACACGATCATTCCGGGAATCGGCCTCGGCTATACGCTGAAGCATCGCAAGCGCGACTACGCCTCGCTCAAACGCGCGTCGCAATCAAAGAAGATCGAGTATCCGCGGCCCGATGGCGTGCTGACCTTCGACCGGCTGACCAGCGTCTCTTTCTCCGCCACCAATCACGAAGAAGACCAGCCGGTCCACCTACAGCTCAAGGATCCGTCGATCCCGATCGATTACAATCTGCCGGAGTACGCCGAGCCCGCTCAGCGCTACTGCCCAGCCGGGGTCTACGAGGTCATCGCGGATACCGACGGCAAGCCGCGCTTCCAGATCAACGCGCAAAACTGCGTCCACTGCAAAACGTGCGACATCAAGGATCCCGCGCAGAACATCAACTGGGCCGTGCCCGAAGGCGGCGGTGGGCCCAACTATCCGGGGATGTAGTTCGGTCTACCCGCTCGCGCCGCCAAGACATGCGCTCGGGCAGCGAGGCGCGCGGCCGAGCATGTGGCCGAGAGCGCGGCCGTTCGAGGGCGAGCAGATGTGGCGCAGGAATGACTGGTCGTCGACAGCGTAGCGCGGCACCTTGCACGACGATTCTATCGTCCGCTCAGCCTCCGACCACAGCGTCGTCACGAGGTGCTTGACGTCGGGCCGGTGCAGCCCGGCCCAGGTGCGCGGCTCTTCCTTTTCCGCATACTCGACGTAGGCCATCACGAAGCTCATCAGCGCCGCCATGCCGTCGCGATGTCCGAGCCGCGTATCCTTCGGCGCCAGCGCAACGGTCTGCACGGCCGTGTTGAGGTCATGAACGTAGGCGTTGAATTCATCTAGCAGATACGTGAAATCGTCGGCCGAGGACGCACCGCCCGGCAACAGATACGTTTTCACGAAATCATCGGACGACTTGAACTGTCCGGCGATTTTTCCAGGCTTCGCGAATTTTTCCAGCGCCCGGATCCGTTTGATGTGCCCGCCGTCGATCAGCGGATAGGCGTCGAGCTGTTCGGTCAGCATATGCACCGCCTCGTGCACCGCCGTCGTCAGCCCGCGCTGGCGTTCGTCGCAAAGGATCCAGGTCGTGAACATCTTCTTGTCGGTGAGGCGCTCGTAGATTCGATAGCCGGTCGCGGAAAGCTGTTTGAGTTGCGCCAGCGCATCGGCGCGGCACGGTGCGTTGCCACTGCCTGAGCCCTTCTCGCTGCCTTCCGCGCGCCACGTACCGCCACCGCTGCTCGATACGACCATCGGGATGACGACATTGCGCGGGCCTGATCGCTGTGACGTCTCTGGCTCGGGCGCGATATCGACCGGCGCACGCGTCACTTGCGCGGCGACCGAGGGCAACCCCGTTACTGATCCAAGAGCGGCCACCTGCGTCCGAGCTTCCGGCGGCGTCGCCAATCTGATCGGCTCGACGAGGACAGCGACGCGCCGCTTGATTTCGGCCGGCGTATGCGGCCCCAGTGCAGGATGGATACGGACTCGCCGCGCGGATTCGGCGAAATGATCGGTGCGGCTCGTGACGACAGCCGCAGTTTCGGGGGCCGTTCCAGCGCGATCGGTCACATCAAGGTGTGCACCAAGGCGCGACGGATTATCGAGGAGCCCGTCGACCGTTGCTTCCTTGCAGCCCGGTGCGAGACCTACGGCAAGCCCCGCGACAAGCAACGTCACGCGCGCATAAACACGCGCGCTCAACGGCCGGATCATACGCGAATACATGAATGATCTCCGTGGTCGACCACGAATAGTTGACTAGGCGTTGGTTCTGCGCGTGGCGGAATAGGGGCAAAGCAGCGGCCAAACCACGCCGATTTCTGGCCACAATCTCGGATGCGAGCATTAGCGGCGCCCACTCGGCCGCTCGATCAGGACGCGGTCCCCGCGCCCTGCAAATCCGAGGTCTCGCCGCGCGAGTTCCTCGACATAGTCGAGATTGGCGTTCGGCCCATCGAGGAGCGCCATTTCGCGCTCCAAACGGGCACGCACGGTCTCGAGGGACTTGATCTCCCGCTCCAGTGCATTGGAGCGCTCGATCAAGCGTGAACGTGTCTCGAGACCGTGCCTGCCTTTGAACGTGTGATAGCCGAAATAGACCGTCAGCCCACCGCAGAGAAGCAACACCCACACCTGCCGCTTGCTGACCATCGTGCCATCAAACCCTTCGCGTACTGCGTTACCGGATCGACGCAAAACTGGGACCGCGGTGACAAGGGCACTGTAGTCCGGTCAGGGTTAAACGAGGGTAAAGCGCTGGCTCGATCGAGCCCACTTTTTGCCGGTCGCCACTTTCGGACGTCAGAAGCGCAGCAGCGCGTTGGCGGTGGCGTAAAAATGAGTTGCGTATTTATCGTCGGCGGCACCGGCAGAGAGCGAGATCTCGCCGCTCCCCCACTCGAAGCGCACAAAGCCGCCATAGCGCCAGGCGGTAACGCCGGTGTCGGATTCCGCGTCGACATTCGACCAGTAGCCGGCCTCCGGCCCGAGCGAGAGCGTCGGCGTGATCCGGTAGCCGAGGCGGGCGCGCGCCGTGATCGTATCGCGCAGGCTCGTCCAGCCGGCGTCGAGCTGGGCGAAGGACATGGGCGTCAGGTTGAGCCAGCTTTCGACCAGGATCTTGGCGGCGAAATCACTGCCCGGCGAGCCATCGTCTGCCCCGTCCTGAAACCACTGCTCGTTGGCGTAGGCAATGCCGCCGTAGGCCTTCACCGTCAGCGGCCCGAGGCTCTTCTGGTAGCCCAGCAGCAGGTCGGCGAATGATCCGTTCCGCTTGAGCACCACCCGGGTTTCGCCGACGCCCGGCACCCACTTGATGGGACGATCCGAAAATTGCCAGTAGCCGGCGCCACTGCGCAGCCGCCAGCCTTCGTCGCGAACACCTGCCGGCCCCCCGATCCCCAGCGCCGAAAGTGCGACGGTCGTGGTCGCATAAGCCGACCACGCGGGACCGACAACCTCACCGCCGCCAGAGATTTCATAGAGTGGCGGCTTGTCCGCTTTGTCGGCGTCGGCGGCGCGGGCGACGCCGGGACTCGTCACGACGGTCGCGACTAGGCATAAGCCCGCGCACTGGGCAGCCCTATTGCCCGCCGCCAGATTCTGGAGGCAACGCCACACGCACCCCACCCCGCAATGTACACGCGGTTACACAAACCCCAGCTAACGCCACATCTGCCGAGGAACGCTGTTAACCAAACTTGAATAGGAATGAATTCCTCGTCAATGAGAAAAAGGAGGACATCTGCTTTTTCGACGAATTCGCGGGTTGCTACCGCTGGGCCGAACGTGGCCACGCGGCGATCAGCGCTTCGAGACCCAGTGCCCGTGCCTCGCGATCGAGACCCACACCTTTGAGCGCACGAATAACATCACCGAGCGTCAGCACGTTCGCCTCCGCCGCCCCCGCCGGCCCCAGCGCCTGCGCCACCCTGAGCACGACACGGGCACCATCCTTCTTGTCGCGGGCAGATTTGAGATCAGCCAGTACGCCGGTCTCCGGTAAGTGGCCATCGGTCGGTTGTGGCGTGCGGCTAGCGGCTTCCCACAGCGGGATCGGCACCTGGATATCGAGGGCATCGAGCACGGTCACGAGACGGTGCAGCACGGGTGCCTCGAACCGCCCGGCCACTGCCATACGCTCGATTTTTGATAACGCCATTCCCCCGCTCGCAGAGGGATCACCGTCGGAGAGCGCCGCGAGCAGCCGCCAGGCATCGAGATTGCCGCGCCCAGCATCAATCCATGGGCGCGCCGCGTCGCTTCTACCGGCCACCACCAGCACCTCAATCGCGCTTTCGGCAAACCAGGCGATCTCCGGTACCGGCGGCAGGCTCGCAATCGTCGGCGCCACCATCCGCGCAACCGCACCTCCGAGACCCGCCTGACGGGCCTCATCCAGTAGCGCCCGCAGCGCCAAGGCCTTGCGATCGGGCGCCGGCGCTTCCTCCGCGGCCCGCGCCAGCAATGACCGCCGGAGCGCGCCGGTCTGCTGGGTGGCGAGCGGCTGCGCCAAGTCATCGGGCGCGTGCGGGATGGCGCGGTATTGCTCAGCCAGACCCTCGGGCGACAGCATGTTCAGCTCTGCGGCGCGTTCGGCGGCAGCAACCCGTAAGCCCGGATCGAGCGTCGGCGAGGTCGCCAAAACCGCCAGCAACCCTGGCTCTGCTCGTTCGACGAGTTCGCCCGACCACAAAATCCCTACCGCCTCACCGATCCGGAAATCGAGCGCGCGAACCTGCTTCGGCAGACCCGGTGCGGCCTTGCCGCCTTCGCCTGCACCGTCGAGCACGGCGAGCGCAAATGGGGCGTCGATCTTTTCGCCACGGATCAGATCGGCAGTTAGCTTCCGCGCTTCGGCATTGCCGCCAGCCATCCCGCAGTAGCCTGCCGCGAGCACCGCATCCCGGCGGAAGCTCGCCGGTAGCGACGCGCGATTGCGGATAGCCTCGCCAGCCAGCGCGCAGCCCTGCTCGCGATCGCCGACCAGCAGGCGGGCACGCATCACCACGACTGCGAGCACAGGCTCCTGCGGTGGAGGCAACCGCTGCAGGATGGTCTTCAGCGTTTCGATGTCACCCGACCGGCTCAGCGTCTCGATTCGGATGGCCTCGAACGCCGGCGACAGCGGCCCGCCGCGGCCCGCTTCAGACCAGATCCGTGGCCACAGGGACGCGACCGCCGCCGATTTTGACGGGAGCTCGAGGCCGCCGACGATATCTTCGAGCAGCTTGGCATCGGTATCTCCGAGCCCACTCAGGGTCGACGCGACCACCGCACGAAGGGGGCTGCGTCCGGGCGAAATCTGCTGGCGCGAAGGTTGTATCTGCGGTCGCCAGCCGGGCGGAGGCTGGGATGCGCGATCGCGCGGCACAGGTGCAAGGCTACGTGGCGGTGGCACCGCGTCGGCAGACCGCGGCGGTATCCACGGCGCAGGTGACGGTGACGGTCTAGGTGGGACCGCCGACCGATAAGGATTGGGAGGCTGAGCCGGCGCGGGAGGGACGTCGACCGGCGCTAGTTCGCCCCGCTCTACTGCCATGGCGCCGGCACCGGGCGGCGAGCCCCCCGGCCTATAACCGTCACTCGCCGACGGGCTATTGGGCCTTGGCGCTCGCTCCGGTACGTCGTCCCGCACGCCGCCCGGCATTTCGAGCGGCCGATCACCCGGCCTGACGCCTGCCCCGTCCGTCGACGATGAGGCCGGCGCGCGACCGCGTCGGCTATCGCTCCCGAACGGGTTCCAACCGTCCTGGGCGGATGCCCCTCCGGCGTTTAGCAGCACGCAGCAGACGGTGATCAGCGAAAAGGTGACGGCCGGGACGAGGAGCAGTGCTCGGGTACTCGGCCAAGCCATAGCCACAAAACCCCTATTGACGTCGCACCTTGACGCCGGGCAAAGGCTGCGTGACCTCCTTCGCCTCAGGCTCGAAAAACTCCGACAGGACGTAGAGGCCGCCTGCGGTAGCACCTGCCAGCACGGAAACCACCATCAGGAACCTGAAAAGACTGGGCATCGGATGTCCTGTACATTGTGCCGATAGGGCGGCGAGTTGGCGCTATTATGGCGCGGTGGCGGCCCCTGCCAAGACTGGGACGGCTCGCGCACCTCTCGAACCTTGGGATGAATTCTGCGGTAACGGCGTTAGCTCCTTGCAATCAGGCGGATAGCGGGCAATGAGATGGACGATCAAAAGCACCCGGCCCGGCAGAACGGTGAACGCGAACGCGACGGGCGCCGGGTCGCGACGCGGAACCGCGCAATGATTCGATTCGGCTGGAAGAAGCGCGACCGCGGCGAATTCCTGGCCAAGGTCCAGCAGGTGCGCCGGTTGCTCGGCGGCCGCTCCATCGTCATGATCGGCCTCATGGGATGCGGCAAGTCATCGATCGGCCGACGCCTCGCGACGGCGCTCGACCTGCCGTTCGTCGATGCCGACGAGGAAATCGAGCGCGCAGCCCTAAAGTCGATCCCTGACATCTTCGCCGACCACGGCGAGGCCTATTTTCGCGACGGCGAACGCAAGGTCATCAAGCGGCTGCTTGGCAACGGCCCCCAGGTGCTGGCGACGGGCGGCGGCGCCTACATGAACGAGGATACCCGCGACGCCATCAAGGCCGGCGGCATCAGCGTCTGGCTCCGGGCCGATCTCGACGTGCTGATGCGGCGGGTTGCCAAACGCGACAACCGCCCCCTGCTCAAGGCCGACGATCCGGTGGCCGTGATGCGGTCGCTGATGGACCAGCGCTATCCGGTCTACGCGAAAGCCGACATCACCATCGACAGCCGCGATACCGCGCACGAAGTCATCGTCGCCGAGATTGTCGCCGCCCTTGCGGCCCGCCGCGATCTCGGCGGCGACGCTCTGCCGGCGAACCCGCCCGAAGCCGCCAACGGACTCCCACATGACGAACGTTGAGACGCCCTCGACCGCAGTCGCCAGCGAGACGGTCCGCGTCGATCTCGGCACGCGGGCCTACGACATCCTCGTCGGCCCCGACCTTGTCGCGCGCGCTGGCGAACTGCTCGTCGCCCGCCTCGGCAAGGCGCGTGCGGCCGTCGTCACCGACGAGAACGTCGCACGCCATCACCTGCCGGCGCTCGAAGCATCATTGGCAGCCGTCGGCCGCCACGCCGGCACGATCGTGATGCCGCCCGGCGAGGCGACCAAGTGCTTCGCCGAGCTCGGCCGTCTCAGCGAAGCTCTTTTGGCGCTGAAACTCGAACGCGGCGACGTCATCATCGCCCTCGGCGGTGGCGTCATCGGCGATCTCGCGGGTTTCGCCGCATCGATCCTGCGCCGGGGCATCCGGTTCGTGCAGATCCCAACCAGCCTCCTTGCCCAGGTCGACAGCAGCGTCGGTGGCAAGACCGGCATCAACACGCCCCAGGGCAAGAACCTGATCGGCGCCTTCCACCAGCCGAGCCTCGTGCTCGCCGATACCGACGCCCTGACGACGTTGCCCCCGCGCGAAATGCGATCCGGCTACGCTGAGGTCGCCAAATATGGCCTGCTCGGCGACGCCGCCTTCTTCGCCTGGCTCGAACGCCACTGGCAGAGCGTGTTCGGCAACGATCCGGCCTTCCTGACTGAGGCCATCGTCGTCAGCGTCACCGCCAAGGCCCGTATCGTCGAGCACGACGAGACCGAGACCGGCGACCGGATGCTGCTCAACCTCGGCCACACCTTCGGCCACGCACTCGAAGCATGGGCCGGATACTCGAGCCGCCTCTTGCACGGGGAAGCGATCGCCATCGGCATGTGTCAGGCCGCGCGATTCTCGGAACACCTCGGCCTCTGCCCCGCTGGCACCGCGGCACGCATCGAGAGCCATCTCCGCACCGTCGGCCTGCCGACCCGCGTCGCCCACATTGCCGGCGCCGATCGCCCGGAGCCGCAGGCGCTGTTCGCTCTCATGCAGCAGGACAAAAAAGTCCAGGGCGGCCGCCTCACGCTCATCCTGCTCCGCTCTATCGGCGACGCGTTCGTCACGCGCGATGTAGACGCAGCCGAGGTCGCAGCGTTCCTGGAGCGCGAGGTTAAGCTCCCAGCGTGATGGGATCTCCATTTCTTGCCGCGGCCGCAAAAGCCTTCGTGCCGGAGGCACCAAGCAGTACTCACGTCGCCGGTGTTTTCTCCGCGACTTCCGTGGGCTCCGTGAACCCGCCCTCGGCGACGAGGCGCGCGAATAGCCCGCCCTGCGCGACCAGCTCGCGGAATGTGCCGCGCTCGATGACGGCGCCGTGCTCCATCACCAGGATCTTGTCGGCGTTGGCCACCGTCGAGAGGCGGTGCGCGATGATGAAGGTGGTGCGCCCTTTGCGCAGCGCGTCGAGTGCCCGCTTGATGCGCGCTTCCGTTTCCGCATCGAGTGCGCTCGTCGCTTCATCCAGGATCAGGATCGGCGCATCCTTGAGGATGGCGCGCGCAATCGCGAGGCGCTGGCGTTCGCCGCCGGAGAGTGCGGCGCCGCGTTCACCGATCATGAAGTTGTAGCCATCGGCCCGGCGCGCGATGAACTCGTGGGCGCCGGCAAGCTCCGCCGCGCGCTGCACTTCTGCATCCGTCGCGTCCGGCTTTCCGATGCGGATGTTCTCCGCGATCGACCGATTGAACAATCCGGCGTCCTGAAACACCACCGCGATCGATGTCCTGAGCGAAGCGAGCGTCACATCGCGGATATCGGCGCCGTCGACCGTGATCCGGCCTTCCTGGGGATCGCGCAGTCGCTGGAGCAGCGCCAGTGCCGTGGTCTTGCCGGCGCCGGTATGCCCGACCAAAGCCACCGTCTCGCCGGGCTTGGCCTCGAAGTTGAGATTGTCGCAACCGATCGTGCCGTCGGGAAAGCGGAACGTCAGATCCTCGTAGCGCACGTGCCCTTGCGTACCCTCGAGCGCACGGGCGCCTGGCCGATCCAGAACCGGGCTCGTCGCATCGACCAGCTCGAAATAGGCATCGATCGCCGGCTTCTGCGAGAACAGGCCGAGGAAGAACTGGGAGAGTTGGTCGAGCTTGGTGATGAGCAGGTTGGCAAAGGCGACGAAGCTCACGATTTGGCCGACCGTCAGCTCGCCGCGCTGCACGAGCAGGGCGCCGAGGGCAAAGATCGACACCATGGTGATCGTCGAAGCGGCGCGGGTCAGCACCACGACCGCGGCCCACCACGTCAGGACCGGATACTGCGCCGCAAGCAGGTTGCTCATCAAATCCCGGAGCGCCTTTGACTCCGCGTCGAAGCGCACGTAGCTCTGCACCACCGTCACATTGCCGAGCACGTCGCCGACGCGGCCAGCCAGCTCCCGATGGTACCGCTCGACTTCGCCCTGCTGATCGATCGTGCGCTTGAACACGAAGGTATTGGCCACGAGATAGATGATGCCCAATCCGAACAGCAGCGCCGCCATGCGCGTGTCGATCGATACCGCTGTCGGAATCAGCAGGGCAATCGACACCAGCGCGGCGAGATGCTCGCGCATGAACGTGAGCCACAGGCCGAACAGGCAGTCGGTCCCCTGCTGGATGGCGCGAATGACGGCACCAGATCCCTTGCGCGCGTGATAGCTGATCGGCAGCGTAATTGCCTGCTCGAACGCGAGTGCCATCGCGATCAGGCGGCGGCGATGCGCCAACCGGTCCGCGGCGACAGCGACAACGACGCCGGCGAGAATGCCGAAAATGCCGATGCCGGCCCACAGGCCGATCAATGGAAATGCGCCCGTCCCCGTCGACAGCGCATCGACGACGCGTCCGAGCAGGATCGGTTCTGCCAGCAGGATGACGCCAATGACGACGTTGGCCGCGACGAGGCTGCCGGCAAGCCCACGCTCGGGCGCCAACAGGCTCAGTGCGCGGCGATACGTCGTCGCAATGCTGACGCGGGCCGTCCCGCCAGGCGAGTCGATGCCAGGCTCGACGGAGGTCTCGGTGGTTGCTGTCATGTCGTCGCCCGTGATTTCCGGCGGCGGCGCGGATTTGCCCGCCGGTCCTGGAACGTCAACCAGGCGAACACGCCGGGCATGAACCAGGGCGTGCCGTTGTAGAGCGGGATCATCGGCGGCGGACGCATGTCGAGAGCGGATGCCCCCTTGTCCTCGCCGAGGATTTGCCACGCGGCCTTTTGGCCGGCCCAGCGCGCCCACACCACACCCGACCCGCAGTAGCCGGTCGCATACCGCATGCCGTCGCGCGAGAAAATACGCGGGATCATGTCGCGGTTCATGGCGACATGGCCGAACCAGCTATGGGTCAGCTCGACGTCGTCGAGTTCGGGGAAAATGTCGATCAGAGCCTCGCGGAGGTGCGCGGTCGGCCACGTCGGATCACCGACGATCGTGCCATCGCGCCCACCGAACAGGATGCGGCGGCCATCGGGCGACGGCCGGTAATAATAGTGCAACTTGCGCGTCTCCGAGAGCATCATGCGCTTTGGCATGAGCTGGCGCATGAGGTTGTCCGACAGCGGCGCCGTCGCGATGATGCGGCTCCGCACCGGCACGAGGCGGCGACGCAGCCAGCGGTCCGAGCTGGTCGTGTAACCGTTGGTTCCGGTGATGACATGGCGCGCTTTGACGCGGCCGCGCGCCGTCTCGACCTCGTGGTCGAGCCCGTCGCGGCTCACGCCGAGCACCGCCGTCTCCCCGTGAATGGTCGCCCCAGCCGCGAGCGCGAGCCGCAGCATTCCCGCATGCAGCTTGCCGGGATGGAGTCCGCCGATATCTTCGCGGACCGCGCCACCATGATAGAAATCGGTGCCGAGATAGTTGCGCTGCTCGGACCTCGGCACGGCATAGGCCGTGATCCCCGTGGTCCGCGTCAGCATCTCGGCTTCGCGCGCGAGGCGCTCGTAGTCGCCCGCGGTCGAGGCGCCTGCAAAGCGACCCGTGATCGCGAAATCACAATCGATCCCCTCGCGCGAGATGAAATCGGCCAGATCCTCTCGCGCCACCTTGGCTTCGGCGATGATCGCATGTGCGGTATTCTCGCCGAACTTCTTGCTCAACTCGGCAAAGGAGGGCCGCAAATTGCCACTGGCAATCCCCCCGTTGCGGGTCGACGCACCCTCGCCGGGCCGCATCCTGTCGAACACTTGGACGCTGCGACCGGCCCGCGCCAGCGTAATCGCCGCGGAGAGCCCGGTGTAGCCAGCGCCCACAATGACGGTATCGCACTCGCCGCGCACCGGCGTCTCGGGCAGCGTCGCCGGCGGCGCGGCGTCCCACCAATAGGGTTCGGATCGGATCATGGGGTGTGGCCGTTGATCGTCGAGGGGCCCCGAAGGCGGGCGGTGAATGGGCGAAGAGGATCAGCATACAGCAGCAAAATGATTGGCCGTCGGAAGTCAATCAATTTGCGTCGACCGCTCACCTCCAATGACGCCTGCGCGCCCTCCAGATCGCCGCTGTCTGGGCCACGACCGTGTCGAAGTTTGGACGATAGCCAGGCGCCACTGCCTTCCGGCTCAGGCATCAGAACGACCTGTCCTTAACTGGCGATGAAATGCGCGTGATGGCACCTCGCCTTTGGTCGATCGTCCGGCCACGGCGTCTTGACGGCCCAGTTGCCGCAGCGCAGGATCAATCAGCGACAGCAGCCGTATTGCCGGCTGGCACGAACGAGATCGCACCCGGAGGACGCCGAATGATCAAGATTTCCCTCACTGCCAATGGCCGGAAAGTGACGGCCGATATCGACCCGCGCACGCTGCTGGTCGATTTCCTTCGCACCAATCTGCGTCTCACCGGGACCCACGTCGGTTGCGACACCAGCCAGTGCGGCGCCTGCACCGTTCACCTCAACGGCCGTTCGGTCAAAGCCTGCGCGGTACTCGCTGCGTCATGCGACGGCGCCGAAGTCGTGACGATCGAAGGACTGGCGAAGGGCGACAAGCTGCATCCCATGCAGGAAGCGTTCCGCGAGCATCACGCGCTGCAATGCGGTTTCTGTACCCCCGGAATGATCATGGCGGCGGTCGACATCGTCAACCGCAAGGGCGCCGGCGTCGATGAAAAGACGATCCGCGAAGAGCTCGAAGGCAACATCTGTCGCTGTACCGGCTACCACAACATCGTTCGCGCGGTTGAGACCGGCGCCGCCGCCATGGCAGGCGCGAAAATCGCCGCCGAATAGCGTGAACCCGGGACAGGAGACCACCCCATGACAGACCAGGGCATTGGCGCATCCGTCAAGCGCAAGGAAGACCTGCGGTTCATCACCGGCAAGGGCCAGTACGTCGACGACATCAACCGGCACGGACAGACCTACGCGGTGTTCGTGCGCTCGCCGGTCGCGCACGCGACAATCAAGAGCATCGATACCGCGGCGGCGATGGACGCGCCCGGCGTCGTCGGTGTTTTCACCGGCGCGGATCTCGCGGCCGACAAGATCGGCGGCCTGATCTGCGGTTGGATGATCCATTCCAAAGACGGCACGCCGATGAAGGCCGGCGCCCATCCCGCCCTCGCGGTCGGCAAGGTGCGCTACGTCGGCGATCACGTCGCGGTCGTCATCGCCGATACGCTCGATCAGGCGAAGGATGCAGCCGCCCTCGTCGACGTCGACTACGACGTTCATGACGCGGTCGTCGATCTGGGCAAGTCGCAAGCGGCGGGCCAGCCGCAGATCCACGACGAAGCGCCGAACAACACCGTCTACCAATGGCACCTCGGCGACAAGGACGCGACCGACGCCGCGTTCGCCAAGGCCGCGCACGTCACCAAGCTCGACATCGTCAACAATCGCCTGATCCCCAATGCCATGGAGCCGCGCGCCGCGATCGGCGACTACGACACCGGCCAGGAGCAGTTCACGCTCTACACCACCAGCCAGAACCCGCACGTCGCCCGCCTCGTGCTCTCCGCCTTCATCGGCATCGCCCCTGAGCACAAATTGCGCGTCATCGCACCCGACGTCGGCGGCGGCTTCGGCTCGAAGATCTTCATCTATGCGGAAGAGACGGTGTGCGTGTGGGCGGCGAAGAAGGTCGGCCGCCCGGTCAAGTGGACAGCGGATCGCGGCGAAGCGTTTCTCGCCGACGCCCATGGCCGCGACCACTTGACGACCGCCGAGCTGGCGCTCGATGCCGGTGGCAACGTCCTCGCGTTGCGCGCCAAGACGAAGGCCAACCTCGGCGCCTATCTCTCGACGTTCGCGTCGTCGGTGCCGACCTACCTTTACGCGCCCTTGCTGTCGGGCCAGTACATGATCCCGGCGATCTACTGCGAGGTCGACGGCGTCTACACGACGACGGCCCCGGTCGATGCTTATCGCGGTGCCGGCCGCCCGGAAGCGACGTACGTCGTCGAGCGGTTGATCGAGGTCGCCGCCCGCGAGACCGGGCGCGATCCCGCCGAGTTCCGCCGCCAGAACTTCATCAAATCGTTCCCCTACCAGACGCCGGTCATCATGGCCTACGACGTCGGCGACTACGCAGCCTGCCTCGACAAGGCACTGGCCATGGCCGACTACAAGGGCTTTGGTGAGCGCAAGGCGGCGAGCGCCAAGGCCGGCAAGCTGCGCGGCCTCGGCTTCTCGGCCTACATCGAAGCGTGCGGCATCGCACCCTCACGCGCGGTCGGCTCGCTCGGTGCCGGCGTCGGCCTCTGGGAGAGCGCTGAAATTCGTGTCAATCCTGTCGGCACCATTGAAGTGCTCACCGGTTCCCACAGCCACGGCCAAGGTCACGAAACGACATTCGCCCAGGTCATTGCGTCGAAACTCGGCGTGCCGATCGATCAGGTCTCGATCGTCCACGGCGATACCGACAAGGTGCAGATGGGCATGGGCACCTATGGCTCGCGCTCAGGTGCGGTCGGCGCCTCCGCGATCGTCAAGGCGGCTGAAAAAATCGTCATCAAAGGCAAGCGCGTCGCCGCCGCCTGCATGGAAGTGCCCGAGGATTCGGTCGACTTCGAGAACGGCGAGTTCCTCGGCCGCGGCACCAACAAGAAAATGACATTCGGCGAGGTCGCGCTGCAGGCCTACGTCGCCCACAAGTTCGATCCGGAACTGATCGAGCCCGGACTTAAGGAAGGGTCGTTCTACGACCCGAAGAACTTCACCTTCCCATCGGGCGTGCACATCGCCGAAATCGAGATCGACGCGGAAACCGGCAAGACGCGGATCGATCGTTGGACCGCCGTCGACGATTTCGGCATCCTCATCAATCCGATGATCGTCGAAGGCCAGATTCATGGCGGTATCGCCCAGGGCATCGGCCAGGCGCTGCTCGAGCACACCGTCTATGATGAGAACGGCCAACTCGTCACCGGCAGCTACATGGACTACGCCATGCCGCGCGCCGACGACCTGCCATCCTACAATGTCGCAATGTCCAATACGCCGTGCCCATCCAACCCACTCGGAGTCAAAGGTTGTGGCGAGGCGGGTGCGATTGCGGCGCCTGCCGCACTCATGAACGCAATCACGAACGCCCTCGGCCACGAGGACATCACGATGCCGGCGACACCGCAGGCGGTGTGGCGCGCGATCCAGAAAATGCCCCGGAAAATGGCGGCGGAGTGAGGAGAGAACCATGCACGCGTTCGATTATCGCCGTCCGGGCACCGTCAACGAAGCCGACCTTGCCCTCAAAGCCGCGCCGGGAGCCAAGCTTCTCGCCGGCGGCCAGACCCTGATCCCGACGCTGAAACTGCGTCTCGCCAACCCCGAGACGATCATCGATCTCTCAGGCATCGCGTCGCTGCGCGGCATCACGCGCAAGGATGGCGGCATCGCCATCGGAGCCATGACCACACACGCTGCGGTCGCGGAATCGAGTGATGTTGCCGGCGCCATCCCGGCGCTCGCCCGGCTCGCCGACGACATCGGTGATCCGCAGGTTCGCCATCGCGGCACCATCGGTGGCTCGATCGCCAACAACGATCCTGCGGCCGACTACCCCGCAGCGGTTCTCGCCCTCAATGCGACGCTTAATACGACGAAGCGAGCCATCCCGGCCGACCAGTTCTTCGACGGGCTGTTCGCGACCGTGCTCGCCGAGAACGAAATCCTGACGGAGATCGTGATCCCGGTGCCGCAGAGCTTTGCCTACGCGAAGTTCGACCAGCCGGCGTCGCGCTTCGCGCTCGTCGGCGTCGCCGTGGCGCGCACATCCGGCGGCGTCCGTGTTGCCGTCACCGGCGCCGGTCAGGGCGGTGTCTTCCGCTGGACCGAGGCCGAGCAGGCGCTCACCGCGAACTTCGCGCCCGCCGCGCTCTCCAATCTCAAGGTCGATCCGGCGAACCTGCTGTCGGACGTCCACGCCGATGCCGACTACCGCGCGCACCTCGTCGGCGTCATGGCCAAGCGCGCGGTGAGTGGGTAGCTTTTTTTGCCGCGGTCGCCAACGCCTTCGGCTACTGGCGCCGCGGTGCTGTCTCGCCGGCTGGCGTTCTCACCTTGCGGCCTTCGGCCGCTACAGAAGCCCGATGCTCCAAATCATACAAAAAAGAGGGGGACCGGGGTCTCCCCGGATGGGTTGCAAGGGCGATAGCTCTGCTCGCACCGAAGGTGCGATCGAAACCACCCTCAAGGTTTGGCAGCGGGTGTAGTTGATGCTCCCGGCGCACTATTTAGCGCCGCGGGCTTGGTCGCTTCCACCGCAACCAATCCGACTTTCAGATAGCCAGCGCCACGCAGCAGATCGAGCACGGTGACCAATTCGCCATACGGCACCGTCTTGTCGGCGCGCAGGAACAGTTTGGCTTCGCGATTGCCCTTGGTGACATTTTCGATCGTCTCGACAAGCGAAGGCCGCGCCACTGAGTCCTCACCAACGGCCACGTCGAGGTTGGCTTTGATCGAAATGTAGATTGGCTTTTCTGGGCGCGGTTGCGGTTTGACGCTTGCAGCGGGAAGCTGCACGGCAATGTCGACGGTCGAAAGCGGCGCCGCCACCATGAAAATGATGAGCAGGACGAGCATGACGTCGATGAACGGCGTGATGTTGATCTCGTGCTGCTCGTCGATATCGTCGTCGTCCCGGTCTCTGATTCCGCCGGCCATCTGCGACTATCCCCTCCGCACGAGCGTAGCGGCGGGCGACCGGCTGGTCGAACGGCGATCGAGATCACGCGAGACGAGGCGCTCGACCTCGCCACCGGATTCGCGCACCAGCGCGCGGTACTCGGCGATCGATCGGCTCAAATGGTTGTAGAGGATCACTGCCGGGATGGCGGCGACGAGCCCGAACGCGGTCGCCAGCAGGGCTTCGGCGATCCCCGGCGCGACAACAGCGAGATTGGTTGTCTGCGATCGCGAGATGCCGATGAAGCTGTTCATGATGCCCCAGACGGTCCCGAACAGGCCGATGAAGGGTGCCGTGGCTCCGACCGTCGCGAGGAGGCTCATGCCGCGGCGCATCCGGCGAGTAAGCGCCGCTTCGATCTCGGCGAGGCGAGAGGCGATACGCTCCTTGACACTGCCACCGACGAGAACATCGTGCGACATCTCGATCTCGTTCTGCGCGGCGAGCGTCATGACACGTGCGGCAGCGGTCCGCTTGGTCATGCGTGCCACCGCACCATCTAGGGTCGCCTCGGTGACCAGAACGGAGAGGCCGCGGCGCAGTCCGAGCCGCGCCGTCATCAGTTCCATCAGCTTGGAGAGCCACACCGCCCATACGGCAAACGACGCGACCACGAGCCCGATCATCACCATTTTCACGATGATGTCGGCGGCCATGAACATGCCCCAGGGCGACAAGTCGGTCGGCAGATGGGCACGATCGACGGCGCCGGGCGGCGCATCTGCTGGAGGCGCTTGCTCCATTGCGGGACCGGGTTGCGTGGACGGCTGCGCGACCCCTGATGCCGGACCTGCCTGAGATGGACCGGCCTGGGCCGGAGCGGGAGTCTCGGTCGCGAGCGGCGCGGCTGGCGTCTCGACGCGAACTGGCGTCGACGGCTGTTGCGCCATGGCAGGGCCGGGAATCATAGTCATCGCGAGCAGGCAGCTCGTCAGTATCCCGCGCTTCACCGATGCAGCCGAACCTACGACGAAGACATGATTGCTCACTGAAGAGGTCCCTCTGTGCCGCATCGCCTGTGGCATTCCGCATGACACGGCGTCGGTCGCACCCTCTGCGCTGCGGCTGCCGGCTTTGCTTTCGACTGCGCCTTGCTACAATTGATGACTCTGATAGTCTAGTTTTTAGTTCGATGGCCGGGGCGCACATCGAGCCCCCGATCCGCGCATGGCGCGGGGTTAAATAATACTTGACTTCATAAGTATAGATTTGCTTCTTTGCTAAGGAGGCCTGCCATGATGTGGCAGACCCGAAGCGGATGCCCGTCGCCAACGGGTTTGTCCGTTTCCTAGACGACGGCCCATCCTCCGGGGGGAAGGTGGTCCCGCTGAGCGAGCCGGTCATGCGACCGTGCGGCGCGCGCTGGACGTCCAAAGGGTCCCTTGCCTCCCCTCGGACACCAGAGCTGGCGCTTCATAGTCGCGACTGGCCATCCCGCGGTTGTCCGGGCATGGCATGATCCCCCGATCATGTGCCGGGCTTCCGCGGGAACCCGGCGCACCATCAATCGCCGGATGCTATCGCTTCGATGCCCGCTCGGGCTTGCCTTTGCGTCGCGTGGACGCGAGATCGCGCAATTCCTTCTCGGTCATCGTCTCGACCATTTGACGCGACGCGCCCTTGAGCTTGGCCTTCCTCGTCTCGCCGCGCTTTGCTGACAACGCGGCTCCCGCTGCCTTTTGCTGCACTTTGGATTTGGCTGGCATCGCGTCTCTCCGCTGTTGTAGCGTCCATCACCGACCAACCCGCACCGCACCTCTTGGTTCGCTGTCGAGGAACAAAAACGGCGGCGTGGCGGTTCACCGCTCAAACCAACAGGGAGTTCATCGCCATGAAGCAGCTATTGGCTTGCGCCGCCGCAATCGGTCTGGCCGCAACCACGATCGCATCAGCCCAGCAACCCGCGACGGCAACGGCTTCATTCATCAGCAAGGCCGGCAAGGATGCCGGTAGCGCCAAGCTCACGGGATCCGACAAGGGCGTCTTCATCGAAATCGAAGTCACCGGACTTCCGGCCGGCAAATGGGTCGCGTTCCACGTCCATGAAACCGGCTCCTGCGATCATAGTGGCGGCCATATGTCGGCGGGTGGCCACTTCAATCCGGGCAAAGGCGAGCACGGGTATCGCTCCGCCAAGGGCCCTCACGCCGGTGACATGCCCAACCAGTATGTCGGCGCCGACGGGACACTCAGGGCCCAGGTCTTCAATTCGATGGTCCAACTCGACAAGGGCGACACCGCGATCCGCGGCAAGGCGCTGATGATCCACGGCGGCACCGACGATTATGCCACCCAACCGACCGGCAACGCGGGCGATCGCCAGGCGTGCGGCGTGATCAAGTAACTCGGTGGCGCACCGGGTGCCCGTAACGGGTTCGGCGAAGCTGGACCCAGCGCCGCCCGATACCTGACGCGCCGAACGGACGGACAGCGCCGTGGCGCGGCCGCTTGCTGATCGGCGAGAGCTGCATACGCTGCGGCTCGTCGTCTTTCCGATAGTCCGTGTTCGCGTGTCGAATAGAGAAATCGCCCTCGAGGTCGATGTAGTACGGCAGGTCCGGTTCCCCGTCGTTGCCGAACGCGGCGGCATCCACGTCGCGGAGGCCGGACATTGGACAGCATCGCTGATCGTGCGTGTCGGAAGACGCCATAAACCAGATCCTCGACCTCGTCGGTGCTGTGCACCTTGTGACTGTGGTTGTCGAAATCGCGGCCATGCGCGAAAGTTCCGGCGGACCGCCGATTGAGCAGCGTTAATGTTCGCTCAACTGTAAAAGCCGTGTGTCACGGTGACAAAAACGAGGGAAGAAGACGCCATGGCTGCCATCGAGAAGCTCGAGACGGGTTATTTCCGCGTGCCGCTGCCGGTGCCACTTTCGGATTCCACGCACGGCACCATCACGTCGTTCGAACTCGTCACCACACGCGTCCGCGATGCCGATGGCGCCGAGGGCGTCGGCTACACCTACACCACCGGACACGGCGGCGGCGCGATCGCGCATCTGCTCACGCGTGACATCCCCGGCATCGTCGCCGGCCAGGACGCCGACCGCATCGAGCATCTCTGGCAGAAGGTCTGGTGGGGCTTGCACTACGGTGGCCGGGGCTTTCATCGTTCGACATGGCGCTGTGGGACCTCAAGGCGCGCCGCGCAGATGTCCCTCTATGGAAGCTCCTCGGCGGCCTCGACCCCGCTGTACCCTGCTACGCTGGAGGTATCGATCTCCACTTGTCCCCCGACGAACTCGTCCAAGAACATGACGCCAACCTCAAGCGAGGCTTCCGCGCGATCAAAATGAAAGCCGGCCGCAAGCGGATGTCGGAGGACGTCGCCCGCATCAAGGCTCTGCGCGCGCATCTCGGCGATGGATTCCCGCTGATGGCCGACGCCAACATGGCGTGGACGGCCGACGAGGCGATCCGACGCGCCCGCGCTTTCCAGCCCTTCGATCTCGTGTGGCTGGAGGAGCCGATCATCCCCGACGATGTCGCCGGCCACGCCCGCGTCGTCGCCGAAGGCGGCGTACCGATTGCGACGGGCGAGAATCTGCGCTCGCTCTACGAGTTCAAGGCGCTTATTGCGGCGGGTGGCGTAAGCTTTCCGGAACCGGACGTCACCAACTGCGGCGGCATCACGGTTTTCATGAAGGTCGCGCATCTGGCGGAAGCCTTCAACCTGCCGGTCACATCACACGGCGCGCACGATGTATCGGTGCACCTGCTCGCGGCGTGTCCCAATCGCAGTTTCCTCGAGGTGCACGGCTTCGGCCTCGATCGCTACATCGCCGAACCACTCGTTCTGAGCGAAGGCAATGCCGTGGCGCCCAATCGACCGGGACACGGCGTCGCGTTCGACTGGACGGCGCTCGGCAAGCTCTCCGCATAGTCGCCGCTAGCCGACGACCTTGATGT
>LNFM01007564.1_pt1 | contig 41263 bp, 40 predicted proteins | sample 596031 | NCBI WGS metagenome assembly LNFM01 (sample SAMN04254537, study PRJNA301005) | activated carbon metagenome | isolation source: dual media filters at the Ann Arbor, Michigan drinking water treatment plant | place: USA: Ann Arbor
CCGATGGCCCACGTCGAGGCCGAGAGCGACACGGGCTACTATGGCGTCACCCCGGGGATGAAGGACGCCAAGTCCCGCTGGGACGAGATGCCGACCTTCGGCGCCGGCTATGCCTCCCCCGGCTGGAAGCGGGCGCAGTCGTTCACGGCCGGACGGGCACCGGCGGCGAAGCCGGCGCGGCATACGCTGATCGAGGGGGACGGCCGACTGGTGGCGACCGCGGACCCGAAGGCGGGCGGCGACTGGTCGCTGGGCCAGCGGGTGTTCCACCAGAAATTCGGCTACGGCGCGGTGACGGCGATCGAGGGCAACAAGCTGCTGATCGACTTCGAGAAGGCCGGCGAGAAGAAGGTCATCGATACGTTCGTGGAGAAGGCGTGATGGCTCTGGATCGACTGGATTTTGGCGCAATCTCTGAAGCAGACCTCAGCGATCTGATTGCCGCAGGCGTGCCTGAAAGTGCTTCGCTAGAGTTCAAGCGAGATCTCTACGGCGGCTCAGACGCGGACGTGAAGGAGTTCCTCAAGGACGTCTCGTCATTTGCAAATGCAGGTGGCGGCCACCTTCTTATCGGGATGTCTGAGAGCGCAGGAATAGCCACGGCCCTGTCCCCGCTGATTGGCGATGCAGACAAGGAACTCGCCCGGCTCGACAGTCTCATCCGAGATGGAATCGAACCTCGCGTTCAGGCCCAACTTCGGGCTGTCTCGATTACTGGTGGCTTCGCTATATTGATCAGAATAGCGCCAAGTTGGATTCCTCCTCATCGGGTGAGCGCGCGGAAGACAAATCGCATCTACGTCCGAGGGAGTTCCGGCGCTTATGAAGCGAGCATGGATGAGATGAGAACGCTCTTCACCGCCGCCGCAACCGTCAAATTGGCCTCGCTTGCGTTTCGGGATCAGAGGCTCGCCGCAATAGAGAACGGCTTGGCACCCGTTGCATTGGCTGCGGAGCAAAGTCGGATTGTCGTGCATATCGCTCCGATGTCCGCTTTTGGCGGCAGCCCGAAGCATATTGATCTGGCGGAAGCGTTGACACGAGACACGGCGTTTCGGCCGATGGACGCCACTTCGTATACTCCGACAATCAACTTCGAAGGCTTGCTTATCTACCGAGGAGGAGCTGATTGTTTCGGTTATACCCAACTTTACAGAGACGGCAGGATTGAATCCGTAAAACTGCGGGCCGTGTCGGACTCCTCGGGGCAGCGTGTAATCCCAAATGCGGTGTTTGAACGAGCGACACTCGGCTCCATCCCGAACTTCATAAGAGCCCTCAAGGACCTCGGCATTACCCCGCCGTTTCTTGTCACGATCACCCTCCAGAATGTCGGAGGCGCTGTGCTTGCGACCTCAGCACGTCTGGATGACGATCCTGCTTCGGTACGAACGATGGACCTCAAACTCCCACCTATTGTGATCGAAGCCGAAAACGATCCTGCCGATATTCAAAGGGCCCTGAAACCCGCCTACGACGCCTTGTGGAACTCCGCGGGCTTCATCTCAGCGGGTACTTTCGACGACAAAGGGTTTTGGAAAGGCTCTCAGTAGCCAACCAACACCTCTGACCGTTGCACTGGCAGCGCCGTCAGCCCCAACCCTTCGTTAAGCCTGTTGACCGACCCTGCATCCGTGCTTGAGTCCCGTCCAGACTTCGCCCTGACCGAGCCCGCCCCCAGCCTGTGGGAGCGGGTGATCTGCGGCGTGATCATCGCCATGCTGACCGGAGCCCTGATCGGGCCCGTGTTCGCACCCCTGCAGGAAGAGACGCCGGTGCTGCGGCTGGTGTGGCTGCCGGCCTATGCGGCCATCGTCGGCCTGCGTGGCCGGCGATGATCGCGATCGCCGCCATCGTGGGGCTGGCCTTTGCCTCGCGCTACTGGTCGATCGATTTCGCCACCACCATGCGCCGGGTCATCGCGCTGGCCATCAGCTGCGGCTTCGCCCTCTATCTCGGTGCCGTCTTCCGCGGGCCGCATCTGCCGCGGCTGCTGATGCATACGGCGCTGGTGATGGCGGTGGGCAGCCTGGTGATGGTGTTCGCCTTCCCGTCGATCGGGGTGCACCAGCTCGACAACGCCGGCCTGTGGCGCGGACTCTGGTACGAGAAGAACCAGATGGGGGCGGTGATGGTGATCGGCGCGACCGCCGCCGCCGCCTGCCTGGCCTCGCCCGACCCGCGCCGCCTGCTGCCGGCCGTGGCGCTGGCCCTCTCCAGCGGTCTGGTGCTGGCGACCCAGTCCAAGACCTCCCTGCTCTGTCTGGTCGTCGGACTGGGCCTGATCGGCGGATTCTGGGCCCTGAGGCGCGGGGGCGCGGCCTTTTCCGTCATCGCCGTCTGGTGCGCGGTCGTGCTGGCGGGCCTGGGCATCTGGATCTGGGACACCCATTCGGTGGCGGTGCTGGAGGCGCTGGGCAAGGACCCGTCGCTGACCGGCCGGACCGACATCTGGGACAGCCTGATGCGCAAGGTCGCCGACCGGCCATGGACCGGCTACGGCTACGGTGCCTTCTGGGGCCGGATCGGGGAGTCGCCGCCCGCCGACTGGGTGCGCAAGGAGACCGGCTGGATCGTGCCGTGGCTGGCCGGGCGCGGTGCTGGTCGGCACCCTGATGGCCGGAACGGCCCTGATCGCCGTGCTGCGCTGCATGGGCTCGGGTCTGCGCGAGGGGTGGTGGGGTATCGGCTTCCTGGCTGCCTTCCTTGTGCTGAGCCTGTCGGAAAGCATCCTAATGGCGCACCAGGGTCTGCCCTGGGTGCTGTTCCTGGCGGTGTTGACCCGGACCCTGCTGCCGTCGCCGGCGCCGGTGGCCGCACCGCTTGTGGAGAAGCGCCGCCGGGCCTACCAGACCGGTCCCCGAATCGTTTCACAGTATCCCTATGGGTCCCACCGCCGCGCCTTCCCTGTTCGATGATCTGCCCGAGCCGCAAGGCCCGGCGCCGACGCCCGCGCCGCCCTCGAACGATGAGACCCTGCCCGAGCCGGCCCTGACGCCGCAGGCCGCGGCCCCGCGGCCGGAACCCGCGCCCGTGCGCGCCGCCCCCGCTCCGTCTGCCCCCCCGGTCGCCGGCAGCTATTCGGCCTCCTCGATCGAGGTGCTGGAGGGGCTCGAGCCCGTCCGCAAACGCCCCGGCATGTATATCGGCGGCACCGACGAACGGGCCCTGCACCACCTGTTCGCCGAGGTGCTGGACAACGCCATGGACGAGGCCGTGGCCCGCCATGCGAAGCTGATCACCGTCGACCTCGACGCCGAGGGCTGGCTGTCGGTCAAGGACGACGGGCGCGGGATTCCGGTCGACCCGCACCCCAAACATCCGGGCAAGTCGGCGCTGGAAGTGGTCATGACGGTCCTGCACTCGGGCGGGAAGTTTTCCGGCAAAGCCTATGAAACCTCAGGCGGTTTGCATGGCGTGGGTGTTTCAGTCGTCAATGCGCTGAGCGAACGGCTGGACGTCACCGTCTGGCGTGACGGCTTCGAGTGGACCCAGTCCTTCAGCCGCGGCCTGCCGCTCGGATCGATCGTCCAGGGCGGTGCCTCCAGGAAGAAGGGCACCCTGATCCGGTTCAAGCCGGACGAGGAGATCTTCGGCGTCGGCGCGGCCTTCAAGCCGGCGCGCCTGTTCCGGATGGCGCGGTCCAAGGCCTATCTGTTCCGCGGCGTCGAGATCCGCTGGACCTGCGCCGCCGAGCGGATCACCGATCAGACCCCGACCGAGGCGGTCTTCCACTTCCCCAACGGCCTGGCGGACGCCCTGGCCGAACGGATCGGCGATCTGGAAACGGTCACGCCGGCCTTCTCGGGCCGCGTCGAGCGCAAGGGCGAGGCCGGGGCGGTCGAATGGGCGGTGACCTGGTCGCCGATCGGCTTCGGCGAGGCCGACGGCTTCGTCTCCTCCTACTGCAACACCGTCTCGACGCCTGACGGCGGCACGCACGAAGCCGGCTTCCGCGCCGCGCTGGTGAAAGGCCTCAAGGCCTATGGCGAGCTGACCAATGAGAAGCGCGCCGGACTGATCACGGCCGAGGACGTCATCGCCAACGCCGGGGCCATGATCTCGGTCTTCATCCGCAATCCCGAGTTCCAGGGCCAGACCAAGGACCGCCTGTCCTCGCCGGATGCCCAGCGGCTGGTCGAACAGCTGATGCGCGATCCGCTGGATCACTGGCTGACCGAGAGCCCGAAACAGGCCAACACCCTGCTCGGCTTCGTCATCGAGCGCGCCGAGGACCGGCTGAAGCGGCGCAAGGACAAGGAGGTCCAGCGGGCCCAGGCGACGCGCAAGCTGCGCCTGCCGGGCAAGCTGTCTGACTGTTCGCGCCAGTCGGCCAACGGCACCGAACTGTTCATCGTCGAGGGCGACTCGGCCGGCGGCTCGGCCAAACAGGCGCGCGACCGCACCACCCAGGCCATCCTGCCCTGACAAGCTTCGCGCCAATATCGAACTGTCCGACCTGGCCCTGGCGCTGGGCGTCCAGCCGGGCAGCCGGTTCAACATCGAGGACCTGCGCTACGAGCGCATCGTCATCATGACCGACGCCGACGTGGACGGGGCGCACATTGCGGCCCTGCTGATCACCTTCTTCTATCGCTCCATGCCCGAGACGATCCGTCAGGGCCGGCTGTTCATGGCCCTGCCCCCGCTCTACCGGATCAGCGCCGGGCCGCTGTCTGAATACGCCCGCGACGACGCCCACCGCGACGAGCTGCTGGCCACGGTGTTCAAGGGCAAGAAGACCGAGATCGGCCGGTTCAAGGGCCTGGGCGAGATGATGGCCTCCCAGCTCAAGGAGACCACCATGGACCCGAAGAAGCGCACCCTGGCGCGGGTCACCGTCCCGGCCTCCGAGGACGAGATCGAGGATCTGGTCGAGCGGCTGATGGGCAAGAAGGCCGAGGCCCGGTTCCAGTTCATCCAGGACAACGCCCAGTTCGCGGTGGCCGATCTGGACGTTTGACGCCGGCCAGCCGGGGAGATCGAAGATGCATCGGGGATCCTGCCTCTGCGGCGCTGTTACCTTCGAGGTCGCAGGCGAACTCCCCGCGCCGGAAGCCTGTCACTGCCGCAATTGCCGCAAACAGTCGGGTCACTATTTCGCCTCGACCGACGTGCCAAAATCGGCGCTGACGGTGCACGGTGAAGACCAGGTCGCCTGGCACCAGTCGTCCGAAAAGGTCCGTCGCGGCTTTTGCGCCGTCTGCGGGTCCTCCCTGTTCTGGGACCCGCTGTTACTGGACTGGATCGGCGTCGCCATGGGGGCTTTCGACACGCCGACGAACACCCATCTGGCCATGCACATCTTCGTCGCGGACAAGGCCGACTATTACGATATCGCAGACGGTCTGCCGCAGAACCGGACCTGAACCGGAATCGATGAAAGGTCGCATGTATTGTTGTGGCCAACCTAAACGCGTGAGGCTAGGTTCGTGGAAGAGCGGACGAGGAGCCTGACCTTGAACCTGCACGCGACACTGGCCCTGCTCGGCCTTCTGGCGGCCGCACCGGCGCTGGCCCAGCAACCCACCGTACCGCCCGAGCCGGTCCCGATCGAGGAATGGTCGCTCGAGAAGGTTTCGGCCATGGGCGTGGAAATCCATCGCCAGGACAGTGCCGCATGGCGCGCGACCGATCGCCTTCTCGAAACCCTTGCGCCCGAGGAGGTCGCGTCAGTCCGCGGATGGATCATCGTACCCGAGGGCGACGCCCTGAAAGTGCGGTTCCTGAAGGCCGGAGACCCATCGTCCCTGCCCGGCTGGGACGTGGTCATGACCGGTGCCGAGGCCGGGCCGGTTACAGTCGCGACCGAGCCGGAATTTCCGCCGGAGCAGCTGGCACAGGTCCGGGCGCAGGCGACGGCCCGGGCCAATGTCGGTGCCCTGCGGTGTTCGACCAACCTCAATACGGTCGTCGTCGCGGACCCCGACAGCGACGGCTGGCTGGTCTGGCTTCTGACGCCGACGGGAGAAGACCGGAGAATCCCGCTCGGGGGGCACTACCGGTTCAGGATCAGCGCAGACGGCTCGACCGTCCTGCGCCGGGACCAGCTGAGCAACACCTGCTTCTTCGCCGAACGTCCGCCCGGCCGGAGACAGGATGCCATGCTGTTCTTCACCCAGATCGTCTCCCAGGGACCGGTCGAGACCCAGGTCTTCCTGTCGATCCAGAACCAGATCACCATCGTCGTCTCGGCCGGGGAGCGCTTCTACAGCATCGGCGGCGCGCGCATCGGCGACATCACGGACAGTGTCAACCGGTGACCCGAGCGGGAAAGGTTCCCTGGCTCAGCTGCCTATCACCCCCTTCGGCGCCCGCCCCGCCAGCTTCCGGTTCAACCGGTCCCGCAGGAACAGCAGCGCCAGGCCGATAAATTGCGACTTAGCCGGGAAAAACCGGTCCACCACTATTACCCGGATATATTGTGTTCGCAGTTCGCGGGCGCGCCGTAGCGGCTGATGACGGCTGGAGAATCGCCGTCATCCTCGACCGAAATCACGGTCAGCCGGTCGTATTCACAATCAGCCATTTCGGACGGGCCGGACTCGCCGAGCGCTCTGGCGATGAGGGGCACGGTGTTGCTGTGCCCGACCACCAGGACCACGGCGTCGTCCGGCAGGGCGCGGATCCGTTCGGCAACCCGCTGAATATGGGCCTCCGTCCCGCCCTCGAACGAAATCACCTCGGGATTTATGGCATGGGCCTCCGCAGCCAGACGGCCTGTCAGCACAGTGCGCTGGAGCGGCGAGGTGAAGACATGGGTCAGGTCGGCGTCGCTCAGCGCGACTGCCAGATCGAACGCGCGCCGCTGGCCCGCCTCCGACAGGGCCGGATCCGCGCTCGCGTCGACCTTCTCGGCATGGCGGACCAGGATGACCGTCTGGGCAAGGGTCGGACCGGCGATCAGGAGCGACGCAGCGGCGAGCAGAAGGCGTTTCATCATCTCAGTCCCCGTTTGCCGACAGACTGGCGAGCGGGGCGACAACTGTCGAGCCGTCACTGCAGCTTCGGGCCGCCGGGCTGCGCGAAGGCCGGTTCGCCGCTGACCTCGGCATAGACCGAGCCGAGATCCTCGAAGACGCGGTTCCATGAGAACCGCTCCACCGTGCGCAGGCGGGCGGCGACGCCGAGGGCCTCGATATCGCGGGCGAACAGGGCCTCGATGGCGGCGGCGTAGTGGCGCGGGTCGGCGCTTTTGGCCAACTGTCCCACGGTGTCGTCTACCGTCTCCTTGACCCCGCCGGCGTTGACCCCGACGACCGGCCGACCGCAGGCCATGGCCTCCAGCACGATCAGGCCGAAGGGCTCCTTGTCATTGGCGTGCACGAAGGCGTCGCAGGAGGCGATGATCCTGGCGACCGCCTTGGGATTGGCCTCGTACGGCAGGGAGATGACGCGATCCTCGGCGGGCATGCCCGCGCCGGCTCCGACGAGAATGAGGTGATAGGGGTCGCCGAGGGCCTGAACGGCCTGGATCAGGACGTCGATGTTCTTTTCGCGGGCCGGACGGCCGGCGAAGCAGAGCAGCCGGGCCGAGGCCGGCAGACCGAGCTTCTTCAGCAACCAGTCGCGGTCGCCGCGGTCAGGGCGGAAGGTATCGATCTCGACCCCCAGCGGGCGGATGACGATATTCCCCACCCCGGCCTCTTCCAGCCGACGGGCGATGTATCGGCTGGGCGAGATGACGCGGTCGAACTGGCCGAACAGCCGCGCCCAGCGCTTCTCGACCGGCTTCTTGGCCCATTCGCCGAAATGCAGGGCGGCGAGGCCGGCCGGGTCGGAGTGGCAGAAGCCGACGACCGGGCAACCGGCGCGCTGGCCGGCCGCGAGGGCCCCCTGCCCCGGCGTATAGGGATCACCGGCCTCGATGATTGAAGGGTTCAACGACGCGACCCATGCGGCCCAGCGACTCACCGAGGTGGGCCAGCGGTAGCCGTCGCCGAAGGGCAGTTTGGTGGCGTGAAGCTGGACGATGCCGTCGTCGCCGGCCTTGTGGTGCGCACCGGGGACAACGAGCGAATGGGCCACGCCGGGGCGATTGGCTTCCAGCCAGGCCTTTTTCGACAGAAGGTAGCGCTTCACCCCGCCGGACCGCGGCGCATAGAGCATGGTGGTGTCGACCAGCCGGGGGCGACTGTCCTCGCCGGCGGCCTTGGTCGCCGCGAGCGTCTCGGAAACTTCTTCGTCCCAGCCGGGGAAGAGGCGCAGTTCGCCTTCCTGCACCTCAAGACCTGCGAGGGTCATGAGCTCCCGCTCGGTGGCGCTGATACTGGATGCGCCGACCCGTCGGACCCGGCGCTGGATGCGGCGGGCCTTGCGGACCTTGGACATATGCGACTTCACCATGTCCGGCCCGTAACGCTGCCGACGGCGAAGCTCAAGCGCTGTCCGTCGGCGGAACGTCTTCCGAGGGCGAAATACCGCGCCGCGCGAGGGCTTCGCGGAGCAGGCATTCGACCTGGGCATTGACCGAGCGCAGCTCGGCGGCGGCCAATCGCTCGACCGCCGCCATCACCCCGGAAGAGGCGCGCATCAGGAAAGGCTTTCGGGGCCGGGCCATGTCAGCCGTACAGGGTGCCCGTATTGACCACGGGCTGGGCCTCGCGGTCGGCGCACAGGACCACCAGCAGGTTGGAGACCATGGCCGCCTTGCGGTCCTCGTCCAGATCGACGACGCCGCGTTCGTTCAGGTCGGCCAGGGCGCTCTCGACCATGCCGACGGCACCCTTGACGATCAGGCGACGCGCGGACAGCACCGCCTCGGCCTGCTGACGCTTCAGCATTGCCCCGGCGATCTCCGGGGCATAGGCCAGGTGGGCCAGACGGGCCTCGTCAATCGCCACGCCCGCGACGCTGACTCGGCCGACCAGTTCCTCGCGGAGGCGGCCGGCGACGTCCTCGGCGTCGGCGCGCAGGGTCAGCTCCGGCACATCGGTCTCGTCGCCATGATCATAGGCATAGTGGGAAGCGATGTCGCGCAGGGCCGTGTCCACCTGGATGTTCACGAAGGCCTGGTAGTCATCGACGTCGAACAGGGCCTGGGCCGAATCCTGCACCCGCCAGACGACGTTGGCCGCGATCTCGATGGGACTCCCGCGACGGTCGTTCACCTTGAGCTTGTCGCTGGTCAGGTTGCGGACCCGCAGCGAGATCTTCTTGCGGCTGTACCAGGGAAGAACCCAGCGCAGTCCGGTCTTGCGGTCTGTGCCGCGGTAATCTCCGAACAGCATGATGGCCATGCCCTCATTCGTCTGAAGCGAATAGAGGCCGCACACCAGCAACAGGCCGACGACCGCCGCGGCGATCCCGGCGACCACGCGCACCGCCGAGTCTGGATCCTGGGCCACCAGGGCCGGCCCGGCGACGAGCAGCAGGAGCCCGATCAACAGCATCAGGATGCCATTGGCCGTACTGGCGGGGCGTTCGGTGGATCTGGAATGCTCGTGGGTCATCGTTCCCTCCCAAAGTCGATATACAAGTGATATCACTTTGATTGCGATATTGGCAATAGCCGCGCTTGCCGATACGCCCCCGCACACGCGTTCGGCCTTGCATTCGCCTCAAATTCGAGAAACTTGAGGCAGGCTGACACGGTCCCTGTTAGAGGATCGCCGGCGTCTCTGCGTGTGTCGTCCACAGGGGTTTCTACCGAATGCGTATTCTACTCGCGACCGCGGTTGCGATCTCGTGATCACGACGGTCCGCACGACGCCCATTACGACGGCGAACGCGACCGAAACCGGCACGGCCGACTCCATCCGGATCTCCGGGAGCGGCGCCATCACCCTCGCTTCGGGAACGGCCCTGACGGTGAACTCCAGCCATAATTTCACGATGGACGGTGCCGGCTCGATCACGATGTCGCCGGCGGCGGACGGTGCCACGGCGGTACTGGTCAACGGGGGTGTAACCTCCAACGTGACCATCGGGGCCACGATCTCGATCGGCGACACGATCGACACCTTTCCTGACACGGACAATGACGGCGATCTCGACGGACCCTGGGCCACAGGCACGGGGCGCTACGGCATCCGCTACGCGGCCGGCGCGCCTGTCACAGGCAATCTGATTGTCAGCACCGCCGGCTCGATCGGCGTCGACGGGAACAACTCCTACGCCATCTCGATCGAATCCGGCCTGATCGGCAACATCCAGTCCCAGGGCAGCATCCGCGTCGTCGGCGACAACTCCGTCGCCCTGCGCACCCAGGGCACGGTGACCGGCAATGTCACGCTGCTGGGCTCCGTGACGGCGCGCGGCCAGAATAGCTCGGCCGTCTCCATCGGTGGCGACGTCAGCGGCCGGCTGACGCTACAGGGCGACATCAATGCCACCGGCTATCGCTACACCAGCCTGGGCAGTGATGCGTTCGAAGCCGGGCTCGACGTCGACGACAGGCTGCAGGGCGGGCCCGCGGTCATTATCGCGGCCAGTGTCGCGGGCGGCGTGGTCGTTGACCGGCCCCCGACGGATACCGACGCCGCCAACGCGGACGAAGACGGCGACGGGATCCCCGACATCAACGAGGGACCGGGCAACATCAACAGCTACGGTGCCGCGCCGGCCATCCTTGTCGCCTCGACGAGCCAGAACATCACGCTCGGCGTTGTCGGCACGGGAGACAACGACTTCGGCTTCATCAACCGCGGCACGGTCACGGGCCAGGGCATCTATGAAGGCATCGCGGCCAATGCGATCGTGTTCGGCGGCAACGCCGGGCAGTCGGTGATCATCGATGGCGGCGTGCGCAACCAGGGCACTGTCGCCGCCCTGGGCAACGGCGCCAGCGCCACGGCCTACCGGTTCGGCATTGGCGCGGCCACGCCACGCTTCGTCAACACCGGCAACATCACCGGCGGCGTCGCCAGCGAGGTCACAGCCAATGCCGTGGCCATCCAGATTGACGCGGGTGCCTCCCTTCCGAGCCTGACCAACAACGGCAGCATCCTTGCTTCGGCCGGTGGCGGTGCCGCCACGGTCACCGCCATCAACGATCTCAGCGGCACCCTGGTCTCGATCACCAACACCCGCTCCCTCCAGGCGACCCTGAACCCCAATGCTGCCGGCGATGCGGTTACGGGTTCCACCACGGCCATCAACGTCGCCGCCAATACGACGGGCGTCACCATTCTCCAGACGGGTGTCGCAGCCACGCCGACCGCGCTGGATCCTGACACCGACGGCGACGGCGTACCGGACAGCGTGGAGCCGATCATTGCCGGCGACGTCCGTCTCGGCTCCGGCGCCGACATGGTCGACATCCGCAACGGCGTCGTTTTCGGCGACATCGATTTCGGACTGGGCGCCGATACGCTTTCGATCACGGGCGGCGCGATCGTGCGGGGCGCCCTGTCGGACGTGGGCGGCGACCTGACCATCAATGTGAGCAACGGTACCCTCGACGCCCGGCACGCCGCCGCGCTCGACGTGACCAGCCTGAACGTCGCCGCCGACGGCAACCTCATCATCACGGTTGACCCCGCGAACAGTGCCTCGGGCGGTTTCAACGTCTCCGGCACCGCGACCCTCGCGAACGGAGCCGGCCTTGGCGTGCGATTCACCTCGCTGCTCACGGCTCCCGCGCGTTTCACCCTGATCGACGCGGCGACGCTGAACTACGGCACCATCGACCTCGATTCGATCGAGGGGAACTCGCCCTATCTCTACATGGTCGAGGCCGGGGCCAATGTCCCGGCCGGCCAGGTCTTTGTGGACGTGCGCCGTCGCACCGCCGAGGAGGCCGACTTCATCCCGGTCGAGGCCGCGATGTACGATTCCTTCTATTCGGCTCTCGGCAGCACCGGCGCGGCGAATGTCCGCGATGCCTTCCTGTCCCAGACCGGGCGCGAGGACTTCATCGATCTTTACGAGCAACTGCTGCCCGACCACGCGGGCGGGCCGCTGCTCTCGCTCTCTTCGGGCGTCGATGCCGTCACCCGCGCCCTGACGGGCCGCAATGCCTCCGCGGCCCCCGGCGAAACCAGCGCCTGGGTGCAGGAGATCAATTTCTACGCCGACAAGGACAAGACGGACACCTACGGCTTCCGTTCGGAAGGGTTCGGCGTCGCCGGCGGTATCGAGCAGGGAACAGGCCTCGGCGCGGTCGGGCTTTCGCTGGCCTTCACCTCGTCCGACCTTGAGGACCCCGAATCAGCGGCCGAGGAAGTGCTGACGGCCAGCCTGCTGGAGTTGGGTGTCTACTGGCGCGCCCAGGGCCAGTACTGGACCACCTGGGCGCGGGCCGCGGCCGGTTATGCGACCTTTGAGTCCGAGCGCCGCTTCGTCGGTGCCGGGCTGAACCTGACCAACGAATCGGACTGGTCGGGGATCTCACTCGCGGCGGCCGGCGGCATCTCCTACGAGCGCAATTTCGGTCGCTTCAGCGTCCGGCCCGAGGCCTATGCCGAATTCTTCTCGCTGAGCGAGGACGGCCACGTCGAAACCGGCGGCGGCGACGGCTTCGACCTTGAGATCGACGACCGGGACGGTCACCTGTTCTCGGCGACAGCGGCCATCAATTTCGGCATGTCGATGGGCGAGGACAACTGGCTTCGTCCCGAGCTCCGGGTCGGCTGGCGCCAGAACATCTCGGTCGATCCGGGCGAAACCATCGCCCGCTTCCGCTCGGGCGGTCCGGACTTCACGCTCGACGGCGGCTCGATCGAAGGCGGCGGACCGATCGTCGGGTTCCGGCTGAACATCGGCAACGAACTGGGCATGCTGTCCATCAACGCCGACGCCGAGATGATCGAGGACTACATCCGCTATATGTTGTTCCTGCGAGCCAGCTTCCGGTTCTAGGATACGGGACGCCTGCGGGTTTCTGCGGACGGGCGGCTAGCTCAGCTGGTCAGAGCACCTCGTTTACACCGAGGGGGTCGGGGGTTCGAACCCCTCGCCGCCCACCAGCCGTAGTCGACCTGATTGCATGCGTTCGTCGATCAGACGTCGTTCACCATTGCCGTTTACCCCTGCTCGGCAGGGAGAAGGCGTCATGATCAAGACCATCAAAAGCGGCGCGACCATCGTCGCCATTCTCGGCGTCAGCCTGATGCTACAGGGCTGCCTCGTGGGGGCCGTCGTGGGCACGGCCGGCGCGATCGTTGGCGGTGCCGCCCAGGTCACGGGAGCCGTGGTCGGCGCCGGCGTCGATGCGGTCACCACCTCTGACGAGGAAACCCGCGCCAGGCGGGAGCGCGAACAGCGGGACCGGGAACGCGAACAACGGCGTTGCGAGCAGCGCCAGCGCCAGGGTCGCGACTGCTAGACTAGAGCGTCAGCACGCAGCGTTCATGGATGGTCGGCCGGGAGACGGTAATCCGGCTCAGACCCGGCCAGTCGGCCTTCAGGCGGCCGGCGAACCACAGGCACAGATGCTCCAGCGAGGGCAGCTCCAGGCCGGCGTGCTCGTTGAGCATGCCGTGGTCCAGTTCCTCGGCAGCGGCTTTCAGGGCGCGGTCCAGCGCGCCGAGATCGGCGACCCAGCCATGCTCCGCGTCCAGAATCTCGCTGCGCACCGTGGCCTCGACCTGGAACGAATGGCCGTGGATGCGGCGGTAGGGGCTGCCCTCCGGCTCGCTCGGAAAGTGATGGGCCGCGTCGAAGGTGGCGGCCTTGGTGATCTCGAAAACGCTCATCTTACGCCGATGTATTTGTGGGTCTGGACGCTGAGGCGCCACTTGGGGTGGGTCAGGCAGTAATCGATGGCCGCCGCGGTGTTGGCCGCCTGGTCGGGGCCATCCATGGGCTGGAGCCAGAAGCGCTCGAAGGCCAGGTGTTCGAAGCGGTCGGGCATGGCGGCGGATTGCGGGAAGACGAGTTTGAGCTCCTGCCCGGAGGTCTGAAGCACCGGCGCATCGGCCTTGGGGCTGACGCAGATCCAGTCGAGCCCGGACGGCGCGACGACCGTGCCGTTGGTTTCCACTGCGATCTCGAAGCCGTGCCCGTGCAGCGCCTCAATCAGGGCGGCGTCCAGCTGCAGCAGCGGTTCTCCGCCCGTGCAGACGACCAGTTTCGGGTCCCCCGCCCGCCCCCGCCACATAGCGGCGACATGATCCGCCAGCGCATCGGCTGATGCGAACTTGCCGCCGCCGTCGCCATCCACACCGACAAAGTCCGTGTCACAGAAGGTGCAGACGGCGGTCGCGCGATCGCGCTCGAGCCCGTTCCACAGGTTGCAGCCGGCGAACCGCAGGAAGACGGCGGGCCGTCCGGCCTGCCCTCCCTCGCCCTGCACCGTCAGGAAGACTTCCTTGGCCGAATAGGTCATGCGGCGACCCATTCGGCATGGCCCGCGGCCCGCAGTTCGCAGGCCGGGCAGTCGCCGCAGCCGTAGCCCCAGGCGTGGCGATGGGTCCGGTCGCCCCGGTAGCAGGTGTGCGAGGCCTCAATGATCAGTTCGACCAGGGCCGCGCCGCCGATCCGGTCCGCCAGCGCCCAGGTCTCCGACTTGGTCAGGGCCATCAGGGGCGTTTCGATCACGACCGGCTTGTCCAGCCCGAGGCTGAGCGCGGTCGCCATCGCTTCGATGGTGTCACGCCGGCAGTCGGGGTAGCCCGAATAGTCGGTCTCGCACATGCCGCCGACCAGCACATCCAGACCCCGGCGATCGGCCAGGGCAGCAGCGCAGGTCAGGAAGACCAGATTGCGTCCCGGCACGAAGGTGGTCGGCAGGCCACGCGCGTCCATCTCGATGGCCCGGTCGGCGGTCAGGGCGCTTTCGGCGATACGGCCGTAGCCGGTCAGGTCGACGACATGATCGGGTCCGAGCCGGTCGACCCATTGAGGCAGCACCGCCGCCATGCCGTCGCGGACAGCCAGCCGGGCCTCCATCTCGACGACATGGCGCTGGCCATAGTCAAACCCGACCGTCTCGACGCGCGCGTACCGTTCCAGCGCCCAGGCCAGACAGGTCGCGCTGTCCTGTCCGCCCGAGAACAGGACGAGAGCCGAATTGACGGGTCTGGGCAGGGAATCGGTCATGACAAACCTGCGGTCGGCCGGTCGGCCGCGCGCATGGACAAAGGGATGGGCCGCTGATTGGCGGGGCGCGCCTTCTACACCAGCCCCGCGGGCAGAGCAAAAGCGGCTCAAAAACGGCGGTTACCGCCTTAACCCTTCTGCAAACGGTTCTGGTCCAGTGTCCACCGGTCCCAGTGGAGTAGCGGCCTGTCATGCCGACCCTAGAAGTCCTGACCGAACGCGCAGAGGCGGTATCGCCCCAGACGCCGGGAATCGACGTCTTCGCGCGCTTCGAGCGAGAGCCCGACACGCTGGTGATCCCGGTCGTCGACAACGGCCGGCCGGTCGGCCTTGTTGAACGCAATGCCTTCCTGCTCAAAATCGCCAGCCCTCTGGGCCACGCCCAATACGCCAATCGCCCGGTCCTGCATGTCATGGACCCCGAGCCCGCGGTCGTGGAAGCCGGCGTCAGCATCGACGCCTTCTGCGACGTCCTGCTGAAAGGCGGGCCCTCGGCCTTGATGCGGGGCTTCATTGTCACCCGTGAAGGCCGCTATCACGGCGTCGGCACGGCCGGCTCGCTGCTGCAAGCGGTCAACGAGTTCCAGCGGCAACAGAACCTCGAACTGGCCGAACAGGCCCGCATCCTGACCGACACCCGCACCCAGGCCCTCGCCTCGGCACGGGCCAAGAGCCAGTTCCTGGCAATCATGAGCCACGAGCTGCGCACGCCGATGAACGGCGTGCTGGCGGTGGCCGAACTGCTTCGCCGCCAACCCCTCAACGCCCAGTCCCATGCCCACATCAACACGATCGTGGAGTCGTCCGAAACCCTGCTGAAGATCCTGCAGGATGCGCTGGACCTGTCGCGCGCCGAAGCCGGCGAACTGGATCTGCATCCGACAGCCACGCCCCTGCGCGCCCTGATGGACGACATCCAGGCGACCTGGGCCCCGCGGGCGTCGCAGGACAATGTGAACCTGATGGTGAGCTATGAGGGCGACACCGAACTGGCGGCCGTGATTGACGGTGCCCGTGTCACCCAGCTGTTCAACAATCTGATCGGCAACGCCCTCAACTTCGCCCGCAACGGCGTCGTGGAGGCCGGCCTGAAAGCCGTGGCGGACGGGAACCGCATCCGTCTGGAAGCCCGCGTGCGCGATGATGGCGCAGGCGTGGATGCGGATCGCGTCGATGCCGTCTTCGAGCCCTTTGTTCACGGCACAGGTCATGACGGCGCGGGTCTCGGTCTCGCTATCTGCCGCCAGATCGTCGACCGCATGGGCGGCCGGATCTGGGCTGAAAACAACCCGGGTCGCGGCGTGACCTTCGCCTTCGATCTCGACGTCGAACGGACCCAGGTCGAGGCTGTCGAGACGTCCAATGTCGAGAATTTCGGCGGCGAAGGGGAGCTGGGTTCCAGCCCCCACATCCTGATCGTCGACGACAATGCGACCAACCGCGTGGTGGCCCAGGCCCTGTGCGAGATGTTCGGCTGCACCTCCGAAACCGCCGAGGACGGGGTCGAGGCCCTTGAAGCCGTTCAGGAACGTCGCTTCGACCTGATCCTCATGGACATCAAGATGCCGCGCATGGACGGCGTTCAGGCGACCCAGGCAATCCGCGCCCTCACCGGCCCGGCGCGCGACATCCCTATCGTCGCCCTGACCGCCAACGCCGATCCCGACGACGCCCGGAAATACCTGACGATCGGCATGGCCGCCGTCGTCGAGAAGCCGATCAAGCCGGAACGTCTGCGCATGGCGATGAATCTCGCGCTCGAACAGGCCGCGGTGGCGGGTGCCGTGGAAGTCGAGGCCGCTCCGGAACGCCATCGCAAGCGCCGCTCCGCGGCCTGAGACAGCAGTCGAAGCGCGGGCGCCCTTGCGCTCGCTTCCGGACGGACCGAGAAGCGCACCATGCGCTCCCCGATCCACGACATTCTTCCCCAGCTGGCCGCCGGCGCCGCCCATACCCATGCGCTGGGCTTCGTCTATGACAGTGTCGACGGCGACCGGGTCCGGATCCGTGCGCCATGGCGTGAGGACCTGGTCGGCGATCCCGATACCGGGGTCCTGTCGGGCGGTCTGGTCACCACACTGCTGGACCATGTCGGCGGCCTGGCGGTGTGGGTCGCCCTCGGCCAGTTCGAATCGATCGCCACGCTGGACCTTCGCGTCGACTACATGCGGGCGGCGAGGCCCCGATGTGACCTGATCGCGGAGGCGCGCTGCTACCACCTGACCCGGTCGGTCGCCTTCGTCCGCGCCTGGGCCTTCGAGGACAGTCCGGACGACCCGGTGGCCGCGGCCCAGAGCGCCTATATGCTGTCCACGTTCCGCAGGCGCGGGATCGGCTCCAATCTCGGCGCGGGTCGGGAGGCCAAGGGATGACCGACCTGCTGGACCGCCTGCCCTACGCCCGCTTTCTGGGCCTGACGACCGCGACTGACGGAGAGACCCTGACCGTCACCATGCCGTTCGACCAGAAGCTGATCGGCAACCCGGTCCTGCCTGCGCTGCATGGCGGGTCGACCGCTGCACTGCTGGAATTGACCGCCGTCGCCCAGGTTGCCGCCCTTTACCCACGGTTGCGGCTGCCAAGGCCCATCAATGTGACCGTGGCCTATCTGCGTTCGGGGCGGCCGGTCGACGTTCACGCCCGGGCCCGCATCAGCAAGGCCGGGCGAACGGTCGCCCATGTGCTCGCAGAGGCGTGGCAGGAAGATGAATCCCAACCCATCGCCGCCCTGACTGCGCATTTTCTGATGGCTGAAAACGACCAATAGTTGTAATTTAACGCAACCTATGCTGGCTTTCCCCGGTGACGCAAGGTCACAGGGAGATTCAAGCATGAGCAGACTGTCCATCGGCGAAGCTCTCGCCACCCGCCTCTACGCCGCCGAATCAGCGATCGACCAGGCCCTGATCGAGACCGCGACCCTGGCCGCCGCCCTGCCCGCGGCCCGAGCCGATGCCTGGTTGTCCGCCGTGACAGGCCAGAGCGCCTTTGCCGGGACGGCCGGCGCCATAAGCGCCCTGTCTGACGCCCGCGCCCACATGGTCCAGACTCACAACACCCTGACAGCCCTCGCCCGCAAGCTCGGGCTGGAGACGCTGGCCGTGGGGCCGTTGGACAAACCGGGAGACCGCCCGCCGATCGGCGGAGGGGGCGGCGATGGCGACGGGGTCACGCCAAACATGGTCAACAAAACCCTACCGTTCGCGCCCTAGGCGTGTTAACACTTCTTTCACGGGTATTTTGTGGGAGGCTTACATGAACAAGACTGAAGTCATCGCCAGCGTCGCCGGCGACCTGAACTCCGCCGAACAATCGCTCGACACCGCCATCGCCCAGGCGACCACGCTCATCCAGTCGATGATCGGCGCGCGCACGGCCCTGACCCTTTCGCCGGTCGCCGGCGCAGTCTCCCAGAGCAAGGCGATGGAGGCGGTCGCCGCCCTCGCCACCGCTCGTGAGGCCCTCGTGGCCTGCCACGAAGAGCTGGCCAAGGATCACCGTCGCCTCGGCTACGGCGTCTATGCGGTCGGCCATCTGAACAAGCCGGAAGAAACCACGCCGCCGACCACGGGCGAGCTGGCCCGCCCCCGGAGTCTCCGGGCGGTTTAATTCGCTGTAATGTCCCAGACGGGTCGTTCCGATCTGGACAGACTCAATGATATACCGCCCTCATGCCACAAGGCATGGGGGCGGTTTCATGTTTGACACCCTGCCAACCCAGATCGGGGCTGGCCTGACAGTGTTGGTAGTCGCCTTCGCCTTCCTCAAGGGTGACGAGCCTGAACGCATTGCGGGCGGTGCCTATGTGCTCGGTTGGTTTGCCTCTCTGCTGATCCAGGGAGACGGAGCCGTCGGCGGCACGCAATGGGGCATGATGGCGATAGACACCATCATGCTGGTGGTCCTCGTTGCCCTCTCCTGGAAAAGCCGCCGGGCCTGGCCCGTCTGGGCGTCAGCGCTCCAATCCCTGGTGGTCATGAGTCACGTCCTGACACTCATCGATATCCGCCCGCCGCAGGCGGCCTTTGTCGCCGTAATCAATCTGGCCAGCACAGGGATCCTCCTGGTCATCGCCATCGGCACCTTCTGGGCCTGGCAGGAGCGCCGGGCTGCCGGACTGGAATAGCCCGCGGCCGTTGCGCTTAGGCATTTATTCCTGAACTATCCCGAATCAGCCGTTTCGGCCGCGGTGGACCCATGCCCCTCTCACACGCCCAACTCTGGAAGGCGATCGACGGCCTGGCCCGCCAAGAGGGCCTCAGCGTCTCGGCGCTGGCCAGGCGCGCGGGGCTGGACGCCACCAGTTTCAACCCTTCCAAACGGTTCGGGCCGGGCGCTCCGCCCCGGCCGCGCTGGCCCTCGACGGAAAGCCTGACCCGGATCCTGGACGCGACAGGCCTGTCTCTCGGCGAGTTTGCGACGCTGGCCCGGGATGGGGTGGAGCGGCCCTCGACCGTGCCGATGCTGGGCATGGCCCAGGCCGGGCAGGACGGCTATTTCGACGACGCAGGCCTGCCCGTCGGAGACGGCTGGGAGCAGACCGATCTCCCCCGCCCCCGGGACAGTCTGCTGAGCCTGCGGATCGTTGGAGACTCCATGGCTCCGCTGTATCGCGAAGACGACCGGGTGATCGTGGACCGTGAAGCGACAGAGGTCCGCAAGGGCGACCGCGTGGTGGTTCGCACGACAGGGGGCGAAACCCTGGCGAAGGAAGTGGCGGCCCTGACGGCGAAGACCGTGACCCTCGCGTCAGTCAATCCGGCATATGAAGCGCGCACGCTGGCTCGCAACCAGATCGTCTGGATGGGCCGCATTCTCTGGGTCAGCCAATAGCAAAAAGGCCGCCCCTCCCGGGACGGCCTCTTCGTTGAGCGGGTCGAGCGCGCCTAGTTGGCGGCGACGTAGCGGGCGTTGACCCAGCCGCCACCGGCGATCTGGACCCATTCGCCCTGCGAACCGGTGGCGCTGAACGGCTGGCCGGCCGACAACGTGCCCACCTGACGGTAGCTGGTGCCGGGACCCGAGCGGATGCGCAGGTTGGACGTGGCGCGATAGGCGCCGCCGGCCGAGGCGTTGGTTGCCCGTGCACGCTGCTGGTTACAGCCGATGTAGGAACCGGCGGCAGCGCCGGCCGCACCGCCGGCGACGGCGCCGAGGGTCCGTTCATTGTCCGAAATCTGGCTGCCGGCCAGGGCGCCGAGCACGCCGCCGATCACGGCACCGGTGCGCTGACGCCCGCCCGGAGCGTCGCAGTTGGTGATGCCGTTGGCCTGCTGGGCCATCGAGACGGTCGGGACCGCCGTAACCAGGGCTGCCAGAGCGGCGGCGGTGGCCAGGGTGGTGTTCATGAATTTCGACATGGCTCTCTCCATTTCATCGAGGTTGGTCGATGTCAGGGAGAATGCGCGATGGCGGATGAAGGCTCCCGGAGCCGCACCGTTATGTTCAGTTCATCTTCACTAGGGCGCTATCGCTCGCGACGCGGTCGCTCACTGCTTGAGCGCGGGCCGCGCGAAGCGCCAGGCCGCCCCGGGTCCGACCTTCGGTCGACCCGAGGACAGGCTCTCGGTCGAGAAGGCGGAGCCTTCTGACCGCGGCCCATCAGGATGCAAGCTCGCCGTTCGCGCCGGCCTCGATCAGCTGGATCGTCTGCGGCAGGCCATAGATGGCCGCGAACGAGCCGAACCGCGGCCCCTGTGACGCGCCCAGCAGAACCTCGTAAAGCGCGCCGAACCAGCCGCGCAGCGGCTCGAAGGCGTGCTCCTTGCCCACGGCATAGACCTCCGTCTGGATCAGCTCGCCGTCGGTCGTATCGGCCGGCAGGGCCTTCAGCCGCGTAGCGAGGTCCAGCAGGGCGGCCTTCTCCTTGTCGTCCGGCGCCCGGTACGACTTCGTCGGCCGGACGAAATCCTCGTAGTAGTTCAGCGCATGGCCCATCAGCCGGTCGAGCAGCGGCTCGCTGGCGGGGGTCGCGTCGGGCAGGTATTTCGCGAAATAGGCCCAGAGCTGGTCCTTGTTCGAGGCATTGGCCACGGCGACGAGGTTCAGCAGCAGGGCGAAGGACACCGGCGAGGTGTGCGTCGGGGGCGAGCCGGCGTGGATCGACCAGACGGCGTTGTCGATCTGCTTGGCCGGCTCCTGGGTCTTGTACGCCTCGATGAAGGCCAGGTAGTCGTCAATCGCCCGCGGAATGACGTTGAAATGCAGGCTCTTGGCCGACTTCGGCGACTGGAACATGTACCAGCTCAGCGACTCCGGCGTGCCGTAGCGCAGCCATTCGTCCATGGTCAGGCCGTTGCCCCTGGACTTGGAGATCTTCTTGCCCTCGACGTCGAGGAAGAGCTCGTAGTTGAAGCCTTCGGGCGGCGTGCCGCCGAGGGCGCGGCAGACCTTGGAGCTCTCGCGCACGCTCTCGATCAGGTCCTTGCCCGACATCTCGTAGTCGACGTCCAGCGCCGTCCAGCGCATGGCCCAGTCGGGTTTCCATTGCAGCTTCACATGGCCGCCGGTGACCGGCAGCTCGGTGCGACCGCCGGCGGGATCGTCGAAGACGATGGTCCCCTTCTCCACATTGCGCTCCAGCGTCGGCACCTGCAGCACATGGCCGGTGACGGGGCTGACCGGAAGGAAGGGCGAATAGGTGGCGCGCCGCTCCTCGCCGAGCGTGGGCAGCATGATGGCCTGCACGGCGTCGAACCGCTCAAGCAGCGTTAGCAGGGTCGCGTCGAACCGGCCGGATTTGTACTGTTCGGTCGAGGACAGGAATTCGTAGTCGAAGCCGAAACCGTCGAGAAAGGCGCGCAGGCGGGCGTTGTTGTGGGCGCCGAAGCTGTCGTGCGTCCCGAACGGGTCGCGCACGACGGTCAGGGGCTTGTGCAGGTCTTCGGTCAGCATCTCCGGATTGGGCACGCCCTCCGGAACCTTGCGCAGCCCGTCCATGTCGTCGCTGAAGGCGATCAGCCGCGTCGGCCAGTGGTCGCCGGTGAGGGCGCGGAAGGCGTTGCGCACCATGGTCGTGCGCGCCACCTCGCCGAAGGTGCCCATATGCGGCAGACCCGACGGGCCATAGCCGGTCTCGAAGATGACGGGCTTCTGCAGCGCCTCGAACGTCGCCAGCGCTTCGTCCGCCTTGCCGGCGTCGATCAGCAGCTTCGCCGCCGTCCGCTCCGCGTCGTCGAGCCGCTTCTTCAGCACATGGGCCAGAAGGTTGCGGGCCTGTTCGAACGGCCAGGATTTGGCGTCGCGCGCGAGGGTTTCGAGGGAGTGCAGCATGGCGCAGGCTTTGCCGCGTCCCGACTGTCCGGTCAACGCAAAGGCAGGGTCGCGCCCGTCGACAAGGCCCGGCCGTCAGCCTTCCCCGCGCGCGCGCGGGATCGGCACACACCGCTGCCGCGTGCCGCCGCCCGGCAAGGCCTCGACGCGCGGCGCGACCGAACTCACCGTCGTCCCGTCGGCGGCATAGGTGGCGAGGAACTGGCAGCCCGTTTGCAGATCCGTCAGCACATAGATGCCGGGCTGGTCAGTCGGGACCCTGGACAGATTGGCCGTGACCACGCCGCGCACGGCGCCCATGGGGTCGTCAACGGCCTGCTGGATCTGTTCGGAGCGGCTGTTGATCTCGGTCGCCGTCGCATGGGCCTGGGCGGCGGTCTCCTCGATCTCCTTCAGGGCCGAGGTGTCGATGTCGCAGGCCGCGACGGACAAGGCGAGCGCGGATACGGCGACGCAGGTCAGAATTTTCATGCGCCCATAATGCCCGAACACCCGCAGCGGGTCTGTCGGGCAAAAGGTCCCATCAGCAGGCCTGTGCGGGGCAGCCGCCACACTTGACCCGGCCCCGCCCCCGTGGCCTTTGCGCCGCCTGATGAAGACCGCCGATTTCGACTTTGACCTGCCGGACGACCATATCGCGCTCCGCCCCGCCGAGCCGCGCGATGCCGCGCGCCTGCTGGTCGTGCGGGACGGCGGGCTGGAGGACCGGATCATCCGCGACCTGCCGGACTTCCTGCAGCCCGGCGACGCCCTGGTCTTCAACGACACGCGGGTGATCCCGGCGCGGCTGTCGGGGGTCCGTGAGCGGGTCGGGCCTGAGGGCGAGACCCTGACCGTCGCGGTCGAGGCCACCCTGCATCATCGGGACGCCCCGGATGCCTGGTCTGCCTTCATGAAGCCGGGCAAGCGGATCAAGACGGGCGACCGCATTCGTTTCGGAACCGACAGTGACGGCGCCTGCCTGCCCGGGCGTCTCGACGCCACGGTGGTCGACAAGGGCGAGGACGGCCTCGTGACCCTGCGCTTCGACCTCGCCGGCCCGGCGCTCGACGAGGCCATCCGCGATGTCGGCGTCATGCCCCTGCCCCCCTATATCGCGGCGAAGCGGGCCGAGGACGATCGCGACCGGTCGGACTATCAGACGATGTTCGCGCAACTCGACGGTTCGGTCGCGGCACCGACGGCGGGACTGCATTTCACACCGGCCCTGATCGAGGCGATCAAGGCCAGGGGCGTCTCGACCCACGCCCTGACCCTGCACGTCGGGGCAGGCACCTTCCTGCCGGTCAAGGCCGACGACACGGCCGACCACAAGATGCATTCGGAATGGGGCGAGGTTTCCCCGGAGACCGCCGCAGCCCTGAACGCCGTCCGCGCCGCCGGCGGCCGCATCGTCTGCGTCGGCACCACCAGCCTTCGCCTGCTGGAGAGCGCCACGACGCCCGAGGGCGAGGTCCGGCCCTTCCACGGCGACACCGCCATCTTCATCACCCCCGGCTACCGCTTCCGCGCGGCCGATGTGCTGATGACCAATTTCCACCTGCCGAAGTCGACCCTGTTCATGCTGGTCTCGGCCTTCGCGGGGATGGAGACGATGAAGGCGGCCTATGCCCATGCGGTAAAGGACGGCTATCGGTTCTATTCCTACGGGGATGGGTCGTTGCTGTTCCGCGCCTGACCTTCCTTCTCCCAATGGGAGAAGGTGGCGCGCAGCGCCGGATGAGGGTCGGATGGCGCGAGCGGCGAAGCCGCCCCCGGACGGTCGACCCTCACCCTTTCGCGCCAGAACGACGGCTTCGCCGCCGTGCGCTCAAGCCCTCTCCCATCGGGAGAGGGGATCGGATAGACAGCGCCACCCATGCCCTTCCCGTTTGAAATCCAGAAGACCGAAGGCCGCGCCCGCACCGGGGTGCTGAAAACCCCGCGCGGCGATATCCGCACCCCGGCCTTCATGCCCGTCGGCACCGCCGCCACGGTCAAGGCGATGACGGTGGATCAGGTCAAACAGACCGGCGCCGACATCCTGCTGGGCAACACCTACCACCTGATGCTGCGCCCCGGCCCCGAGCGGATGGAGCGGCTGGGCGGGCTGCACAAATTCATGGGCTGGACGAAGCCGATCCTCACGGACAGCGGCGGCTTCCAGGTGATGTCGCTGGCCGGCATCTCGAAGGTGAAGGAGGACGCCGTCACCTTCGCCAGCCATATCGACGGCTCCAAACACGTCCTGAGCCCCGAACGATCGATCGAGATCCAGGCCGACCGCATCGGTGCCGACATCTCGATGCAGCTGGACCAGTGCGTCTCCTGGCCCGCCGAGGAGCCTGCCGCCCGCGCCGCCATGGAACTGTCAGCCCGCTGGGGTGCGCGCTCGAAAGCCGCCTTCGGAACCCGCGAGACCCAGGCCCTGTTCGGCATCCAGCAAGGCTCGACCTTCGAGACCCTGCGCCGCGAATCCTCGGACCGGCTGCGGGAGATCGGCTTCGACGGCTACGCCATCGGCGGCCTGGCCGTCGGCGAGGGGCATCAGGCCATGTGCGAGGTGCTGGACTATGCGCCCGAGATGCTGCCCGCCGACCGCCCGCGCTATCTGATGGGCGTCGGCAAGCCGGTCGATCTGGTCGAGGCGGTGTATCGCGGCGTCGACATGTTCGACTGCGTCCTGCCGACCCGCGCCGGCCGGCATGGACAGGCCTGGACCTGGGCCGGGCCGATCAATCTGAAGAACGCCCGTTTCGCCGAGGACCAGGACCCGCTGGAGCCCGACATCCCCTGCCCGGCCTCTCAGGACTATTCAAAGGCCTATCTGCACCACCTCGTCCGGGCCGATGAAATCCTCGGCAAGGTGCTGTTGAGCTGGCATAACATCGCCTTCTTCCAGGCCCTGACGGCAGCCATGCGGGAGGCGATCGCCCACGGACGGTTCGAGGCCTTCCGGCGCGACTTCCACGCCCGGCATACCTCGAACTAGCCGCAGGACCCCGTTCTATGAGAATCGAGAAGTCAGGGTTCCACGCCTACAATACCTACCTGGAAGAACCGCGCCGCCTCGAGGGAAACGAGACCGCGCTCCACCGGCATGTGATCATCATAGGCGGCGACAAATATTCGTTCTTCGCCCACTGGTCGGGCAAGTTCGCTCACAAGGGCGAGCGGATATCCTTCGACTGGGACTGGGACAAAACCGGCGAATTCAGGAACATCGACAAACCGTCCTTCGAGGCATTCACCAAGGACGGCAGGGTCGAAATCAGAGGCGATCGCAGCGAAAAGGTCCGTCGCCACGGGTCCTGACCCCCGCCTCCCGGTCCCTACCGCTGGCTTCGGCCTCGCGGGCGGAACCAGCCCGGCGCGGCGGGCGGGGCGCAGTTGCGCTGCATCCCCGTGCCCTTCAGGAAGGCCCGGCGCATCCGGCCGGCCTGGATGGCGGACTGGACATGGCGGCTGTGCTGCTCAGCGCCTGACAGGCGGCGAATCCAGTTGCGCCCCGGGATGAAATCCGTCGTGGCGTCGCGAATGGCATTCAGCGCGGCGGCCGAGGCGGCGTCGGCCGCCCGCTCGCTCAGGAACGAGCCGTCCTGCGCCGGCGGCTCGTCAGTATCGGGCCCAAGCGCCTCGTTCAAACGGGCGATCTCGGCCCCGATGGTGGCGCACTGGTTGAGATTGCGCAGGTCATAGGGGTTGGCCTCGGCCTGCAGCAGGACAGTCGGGATGTACTGCCGACGCAGGTTGAGATCATCTAGCGGGGCCGTGGCCGCGGCACCCAGACCAGCACCGAACTGCTGCGCGCCGCCGGCGACGGCACCGCAGGCTGACAGTGGAATACAAAGGGCGAGGATCAGACCGGCGGCGCGCATCCCTCCTTCAATCACGGCGCGGGCCATAGCGGAAGCATGGGCCGGGATTCGACGGGGCAAGCTTTGCCATATAGAGGTTGCACACATTTCAACGACCGGGTGCGACCAACGCAATGATGCAGCGTCTGGAGGCATGGCTCAAACAGCTTCGCTGCAAGCACCGCTTTCGCTACAGCCGTAGCAAGCCGGGCACGCTTGTCTGCAAGGATTGCCGTGCCCGGAAACCCAAGCCCAAGGGCTGAGGCCGCGATCAGGACACCGGCAGGAAGGGTTGGTACGCCCTCTCGGGCTCGAACCGAGGACCCTCTGATTAAAAGTCAGATGCTCTAACCAACTGAGCTAAGGGCGCATACCACGCCGGCCGTCGCCGGGGTCAAGGGCTGGCTCGACGCGAACGCGAGCGGAGGATAGGCAGTGACCATGAAACCGCTGTCCGGCCTGCGCATCCTTGAGTTCGACGGTCTGGGGCCGGTGACCTTCGCCGGCATGATGCTGGCCGACCTCGGGGCCGAGGTTCTGCGCCTCAGCCGGAGCGCCGCCGCTGGGGCACCGGTGTTCAGCGAAGTCGGTGGCGAGGTGCTGCACCGGGGCCGCGCCTCGGTCAGCGTCAATCTGAAGGATCCCGACGACCGCGCGGCGGTGCTGGAACTCGTGGGCGCCGCCGACGCCCTGATCGAAGGTTTTCGTCCGGGCGTGATGGAGCGACTGGGGCTCGGGCCCGAGGCCTGTGCAGCGCTGAACCCGAAGCTGGTGTACGGGCGGATTACCGGCTGGGGCCAGACCGGTCCGATGGCGCGGCAGGTCGGGCATGACATCAACTACATCGCCCTGAGCGGCGCGCTCCACCCCATGGGCGAGCCGGATCGTCCGCCGCGTCCCCCGCTGAATCTGATCGGTGACTACGGCGGTGGCGCGATGATGCTGGTCACCGGTGTGCTCGCAGGCCTTCTGGAAGCGAAATCGACCGGCAAGGGCCGGGTGGTGGATGCCGCCATGACCGACGGTTCGGCCCTGCTGATGAGCCTGTTCCACGCCCTTGGCGCACGGGGCCTGTGGAGCGAGGCGCGCGGGGGCAATCTGCTGGACGGTGGCGCGCCCTTCTATCGTTGCTACACCTGCAGGGACGGACGGTTCGTTGCCGTCGGGGCGCTGGAGCCGCAGTTCTACGCGGGCCTGATCACAGCCCTCGGCCTGACTCCGGATGAGGCACCGCAGTTCGACCTGCCGGGCTGGCCGGCTCTCCATGCGCGATTTGAAGCCATCTTTGCGACCCGCGACCGGGACGACTGGGCCAGCCATTTTGAAGGCACGGACGCCTGCGTCACGCCGGTCCTGACACCGACCGAAGCGGCCCGGCATCCTCACAACCTGGCGCGCGGCACCTTTGTCGACCAGGGCGTCGTTCAGCCCGCTCCCGCGCCCCGGTTCGAGGGCACCCCGGCCGATCCCGTGGCGCAGCCGGTGCCGGTATCCCTCGACGAAGCTGCGCGTCTCTGGCGCTAGGGATCAGGCGACGGCGGATTCGGCCCGGGGCCGCTCGACAGCGCAGGCCTGGGCCAGGGTCGTGGCCAGCAGGACGGGGTCGATCGGCTTGGTCAGGAAGGCATGGACGCCGGCGGCGTCCCAGGCCGCACGATGCACATCCAGCGCATTGGCGGTCAGGGCGATCACCGGCGTGTCGCCGTTGGTCTCGCCGGCGCGGATCCGGCGCGTCGCCTCGAGCCCGTCCATGACCGGCATCTGCATGTCCATCAGGATCGCATCGAAACGCTGGCCCGACGCCGCCTCAAGTGCTTCCGCACCGTTCTCGACCAAGGTCAGGCGGCAGCCGTGCGGCTCGAGCAACAGTTGCAGGATGCGCCGGTTCACCTCGTGATCGTCGGCGGCCAGGATCGAACGGCCGGCCAGCGATCCGCGGGTCTCCACCGCGCGCACAGGCTGCGCCGGCGCATTCTCGACCGCAGTCATCGGCAGACTGAGGGTGAAGGTCGAGCCCTCACCGTCGACGCTCTGGACGGACAGCGAACCGCCCATGAGCTCGGCCAGCTTGCGGCTGATCGCGAGGCCCAGGCCCGTGCCGCCGTAGCGACGGGTCGTACCGACGTCCGCCTGTTCGAAACTGTTGAAGATCTGACCCAGCCGGTCCGCGGGAATGCCACAGCCGGTATCGCTCACAGCCATGTTCAGGCGGCCGTCCGCCCAGCTGGCCTCGATCCGGATCTCGCCCTCGTGGGTGAATTTCACCGCATTGGACATGAGGTTGAACAGAATCTGCTGCACGCGGAGCGGATCGGTACGCACGGCGGCGGGCACATCGGGTGCGATCCGCATCTTCAGCCGGACGCCGTTGGCCAGGGCGCGCGGCTCCCACAGGCGGACGATCGTCGACAGCCGGTCACGCACGACCATGTCGGCGCTTTCCAGCTCCATCTTGCCGGCCTCGATCTTGGAGAAGTCGAGCACATCGTTGAGCAGACCCATCAGCACGTCGCCGGCGTCGATCAACATCGACACATGCTCGCGTTGCTGGCTGTCCAGCCGGGTGCGACGCAGCAGATTGGCGGCCGAGATCACCGCATTCATCGGCGTGCGAATTTCGTGACTGACCACAGCCAGGAAGTCAGACTTGGCCGCGCTGGCGACCTCAGCCTTGCGGCGCGCGCTCTTCTCGGCGTCCCGGGCAGACTTGAGGTCACCGGTCGTCGATGAGCTCTGCCGTACTGTCACGACGAGGTGGCTCATATACAGGATGCAGCCGATCGCGACGAGCAACTCCTGCCAGTTCTGGGTTGAGATCGCGGTGAACACCGGCAGGCCGAGAAAATAGGTCGCATGGGGCGCGACCGCCGAAACCAGGATCGGCCGGGCATGATGCATGTGAAGGCTGACGTGGAGCAGGCCACCCGCGCACTGGACCATGGCGAACACGCGCCCGACCTCGCCGCCGAAGAACCACATATAGGCGCTCATGGCGGCATAGACCGCGACGCTGAGCACGGTGACAGCGCAGCAGAGCACCACATAGAGCCGGTCCGGCTGCCAGTCCTGCTGAAGCCGGAACCGCTTGAACACGGCCCAGTCCAGCGCCTGTGTGGCCAGAACGGCCGCAAACCAGAGCGGCGGCCAGATGGAGGGCACGACGAACCAGGCGGTGAAGCCGATAAAGGCCGCCAGCGCGATCCGTGTCTTGAGTTCCCGGTATCGCACCAGCGACACCATCGCATACGCCGTGGCAGTCATTCGCACCCCTCTGAATTCGGCGTACGCCAAATTCTGAAAGGATTGGTTGCTGCGTGGTGACCGGCTGCCCGTTCGAGGTTATGGAACAGGCGAGCCGACCGCGCGTTGGAAGGCCGTTCCGGGGGAGATGCCGCTGATGAAACGCCTGATCGCCATTCTGGCCCTGTCGACCGCTTTTGGCGTCGCCGCCTGCGACGATCCGAATGACTATGAGTCGGAGGTTGTCGAGGCGCCGATGGATGCGCCGGTCGCACCGGCCGCTGAAGACGTCGGCGCGCCGGTCGCTGCGCCGAGCGCTGTCGATGCGCCGCCCGCAGATTCGTCCACCATGCCGCCCGAAAAGCGGTCGTCGGCGGAATCGGTTCAGCCTGAAAGTGAAACCCTCTTCTATTGAGCCCGGTCGCCGCCCTATCGGCGCCACAGCGGAATGCGAAGGCCGGCCGGTCCGCACCCTGACGAAGGTCCCAGTTTGACGCCAAGGCCCGCCCTGTTCCTCATCAGCACGGCGGGTGCCTTGATGCTGGCCTCCGGGGCGACAGCGGACCCGCGCGCCCAGATTCGCGGCGAAATCGACGCCGCCCTGCGCGCGCAGCTGGTTCTGGCGGTCGGCGAGGTTGACGACGCCCCTTCCAACCGGTTTGAGGCCCGACGCCGCGCGCGTGGTGCCATGGAAGCCGCCGAGGCCCTGTTGCGGTCCGAAGGTTACTACCAGCCGGTGCTTGAAGACGCCGTCGAAGGTGAAGACGCGCCGATCGCGATTGTGAACGTTACGCCCGGACGCCGCTTCGAACTGGCCGAGGTGCAGGTCCTGTGGGCGGCCCCGTCCCCGGATGCGGTGACCGATGCGGCGGTGCGCGGCGAAGTCGACCTGAGCGCCGGTGAGCCCGGTCGTGCGGGCGACATCATCTCCGCCGAGGGACGGATCGTCGCCGGCCTGACCCGCCGGGGCTATGCCGACGCCGCTGCCCAGCCGCGGCGCGTGGTGGTCGACCACGCGACGTTCACGGTACAGCCCAGCTTTCGCATCGCTGCCGGACCGCTGGTGCGGCTGGACGGGGTGAGGCTGGAAACCCGCGGCCCCACGCATGCGGAGTGGGTCGCCGGCCTGGCACCCTGGTCCGAGGGAGAGGTCTATGACCCCGAGGACGTGGCCGAACTGGAGCGCCGGTTGCTGGAAACCGGCGTGTATGACGGCGTCGGGGTGGCGCTGGCACCGACCGACCAGACCAACGCCGACGGAAATCGCCCGATCATCGTCACCCTGACCGACCGACCGCGCCGCATTCTGGAAGCCGGGGCGACCTTCTCGACCGCAGAGGGGTCCGGCCTGGACCTGATCTGGACGTGGCACAACCGGTTCGGCCGCGCCGACACCCTTGTCTGGCAGGCCCGCGCCGCCGACGTCGACAGCCGGCTGGGCGTGTCCCTGAGCCTGCCGCACTGGCGTCGCCCCGGGGAGACGCTGAGACTGTCCGGCTCCCTGCTGAACGAGGATACGGACGCCTATCGCCGCACCGCCGTGGCCCTGGCCGCGGACCTGCAGCAGCGTCTCGGCAAGACCTCCTGGATCAGTTACGGCGTCGGACTGGATGCGGGCCAGTATGACGAGAACCGCTTCGACCCGCTCACCCGGGTGCCGATCAACTTCAACCGCGATCTCTTCATCCTGACGGGACGCGCCAGCGCCTACCTCGATCGCTCCAACGACCCCCTGGACCCGATAACGGGCTGGCGACTGTCAGCCTCGGCCCAGCCGACCGCGGTGACCGGCGAGGACACGGTGCTGTTCCTGCGGACCGAGGCCCAGGCGACCGCCTATCTGCCGCTCCAGGCCGGCGGCAAGACCGTGCTGGCCGGAAGGGTGCGGATCGGCTCGATCATCGGCGGGGAGGAACTGACGGTTCCGTCCGACCGCCTGTTCTATTCCGGCGGCGGCGGCTCGGTCCGCGGCTTTGAGTATCAGGGTGTCGGGCCGCGCCTGCCCGACAACACGCCGCGCGGCGGGCTGAGTCTGTTCGAGACATCGATCGAGGTCCGGCGTGACGTCTGGCGCAACTTCCAGGCCGTGGGCTTTGTCGACGCGGGGGCCATCGGCTTCCAGGAGACGCCGAACTTCAACAACCTGCGCTACGGAGCCGGGGTCGGCGTGCGGTACAAGTTGCCGTTCGGCCCGATCCGCGCCGACATCGCCTTCCCGCTGGACCGGCGTGACGGCGACGCCGACTTCCAGATCTACGTCAGTATCGGGCAGGCGTTTTGACCGACGCGGCCCCTCCTCCCGACAACGCGCCCGTCGATGCGCCTGACACGCCGGCGGAAACGGCGAAGAAGAAGCGCACGCGCTTGCAGGCCCTCGCCTTCTTCGGCGGCATGGCGGCCGCCGTCGTGGCGGCGCTGCTGATTGTCGTCGCGGTCGGCGGACGGATGTATCTCCTGTCGGATTCCGGCCGGGGGCTGGTGACCAGCTTTGTCGCCGGCAAGAAGCTCGGTCGCTATGGCCGGATCAATGTCGAGGGCGTGCGCGGCGACCTGTTCGACGACTTCACCATCGACCGCGTCACCGTGACCGATGCCCGGGGCGTCTGGCTGGAAGCGCGCAAGGTGCGCGTCGACTGGGACTGGTGGCCGCTGATTACCCGCCGCTTCCATGCCACAGAGGTCGAGGCCCAGGTCATCCGTCTGATCCGTCGTCCGGACGTCGAGGCGTCGACCGAGCCGCCGGGGCCGCAGCCGCTGTCGATCGACATCGACCGGTTCACCGCGGATGTCGAACTGCTGGAGGGCTTCAGCCAGGAGTACGGTCGCTGGAAGCTCTCCGGCGAGGCGAACGTGCCGCGCAAGGGCGACAAGACAGCCATCGTCAACGCCGTCAGCAACACCCGTCCGGGCGACTATCTGCGCCTGAACGCGACGGTCGGTGAGGGGCTTCAAGACCTCCGGCTGAACCTGCGTGCCAACGAGGCCCGCGGCGGACCGCTGGCGGGCGCGCTGGGGTATTCGCCGGACCAGCCCTTCTTCGCCACCGCTGTGGTCAACGGCGAGGTCATAGACGCGGTGGTGCGCACCGGCGACTTCGTGCCGCTGGTGATCAAGGGGCGCTATGGCGAGACGCGGACGCGTATTTCAGGCTTCGCCGATTTCTCCGGCTCGGACCTGCTGGCACCGTTCGCCGAGCGAATCGGTCGCACCGTGCGCTTCGGCCTGGCCACCTCGAGCGACAGCGACGACGACGGCCGGATCGGCGTCGGCTGGCGTCTGATCGCCGGGAATCTGGATTCGCGCGCCAGCGGCGAGATCAGACTGAGCGATCAGAGCAGTCCGGACGGGATCACCCTCAACGTTTCAACCCGGTCGTTGACGCGGCTGGCTGGTCAGACCGCAGGCGGTCCCGCAGCCTATCGTGGCGTGTTCCGTGGCGATGCCGCGCAGTGGCGCATGGACGGATCGGTCGACCTGATCGCCGCCGAGGTCGCGAGCTACCGGGCGCAACGGCTCCGGGGACCGCTGAACCTCCAGGTCAGGCAGGGTCGCATGGACCTGGACGGCGACATCCGGGTCACCGGGGGGGCGAGCGCGGGACTGGTCGGCGGCCTCCTGGGCACCTCGCCTCGCCTGTCGTTCGAGGCGCTGCGTCAGGCGGATGGGGCCATCCTGCTCGAGAGGGTCGATCTGACGGGTCAGGCCCTCACGGTGACAGGCTCCGGCGGGCGAAACCTCGTCGGCGCGTTGGGCTTCCGCGGGCGGGCTGAGATCACCGACGCCTCGCGACTGCGCAAGGGCGCGCGCGGCCGGTTCGGCGGGCCGATTTCGGCCTCGACGGCCCGCCCAGGGGCTCCGTGGCGGCTGACGTTCGACGGACGCGGCCGGGGGCTGTCGATCGGGATGGACGAGCTGGACCGGCTTCTCGGCGCGACCCCTCGCCTGCAACTGACCGGCGCGCTGGACGGCGGCCGAATCGCGGTCGAACAGGCGGAGCTGACCGGAGCCCGGGGCACGGCTTCGGCCCGCGGCCTGATCGAGAGTGACGGACGGCTACGGCTGGCTCTGAACTGGAACGCGACCGGACCGTTCGGCGTCGGCCCCGTGGCCATCGACGGCGCCATGACCGGCCAGGGTGCCCTGACCGGGACGCTCGCTGAGCCGCGTGCCGACCTGACCGCGTCCTTCGGCAAGGTCAGCGCCGGGGCCCTGGTCCTGAACGACGCCGGGATGCTCCTCAGCTTCCGCCGCGGCGCTGATGCCTCGGACGGGCGGATCGCCCTGACCGCCGGATCGAACTACGGGCCGGCGCGGGCCAGCGGAAACTTCTTCCTCGGCGGAGACCGGCTGCGGTTGACCGAGGTGGACCTGAACGCGGGCGGGGTAACCGCCCAGGGGGCCATCGACCTGTCGAACAACATCCCCTCCAGCGCGGATCTGACCTTCACCGCCCGCCCGGGTGCCTTCCTCGCTTCCGGCACAGCGGACGGGCGCATCCGCCTGACCGACGGCGCCGGAGCCGAGACGGCGATCCTCAATGTCACAGGACGCAATGTGCGGCTGGCGGGTTCGACCTGGGTGGTCCGCACTCTCGATCTGAACGGCCGCGGCACGCTGGAGCGTCTACCCTTCACGCTGAAGGCCGACGTCGGCGGCGCCACGCCGGTGTCGTTCGACGGCACGGGGGTCTATTCGCGCGCCGGCCCATCCCAGACGGTGGTTCTCGAAGGCGGCGGCCGCGTGCGCGAGATCGCCTTCACCACCCGCAACCCTGCCGTCATCGCCCTGTCCGGCGACGGCCGCGTCGCGCGGGTTGATCTGGGCATCGGCGGCGGGGTGCTGCTCGGTGAGCTGCGCCAGGACTCCCGGGCCGCAATCATCGAAGCCAACCTGACCAGCGTCGACCTCGGCTCGCTGATCCAGGACATGCGCGGCCGGGTCACCGGCCGCTTGTCGCTGCGGGGTGCCGGAGATGACCTGTCCGGGTCGGCCAACATCACGCTGGACGACATACGCAGCGTCGATGCCCCGCGCGGGATCGCCGTCGACGGCACGTTGAACGCCCTGCTGGTCAACAACACCCTTCGCATCCAGGCGCAGGCCGCGGACGGTGAGGCCGTCCGGGCTGTGGCCGACATCACCCTGCCGGTCGAGGCCTCGGCGGCGCCGCTGAGGCTGGCGATTGTCCGTACCCGCGACATGTCAGGCGAAATCTCGATCCAGGGCCAGATCCAGCCGATCTGGGACCTGCTGGCCGGCGGTGAGCGCTCGCTGTCGGGTCAGGTCAACGCCCGCGCGACCATCGCCGGCTCCATGGCGGAGCCGCGCCTCAACGGACGTCTGGACCTGCAACAGGGAACCTTCCGCGACAGCGCCACGGGCGTCCGCCTCGACAATGTCGCCCTCGCCAGCCGGTTCGACGACACGACGGGACTGGTCGAAAGCTTCAGCGCCGTCGACGGCGCGGGCGGATCGATCAGCGGCAACGGGCGGATCGGGCTGAAGCAGGGCTCCGGATCCAGCTTCCAGCTGCTGCTCAACCGCTTCCGGATCATCGACAACGACATCGCCGACGCCAAGGCGTCCGGCCTGTTGACCGTAACCCGCGGCGCGGAGGGCAACATCACCCTCAAGGGCGAAATGGACATCGACGAGGCACGCATCCAGGCCAATCCGCCGGGATCGAACGGCATCGTCCGCATGGACGTCATCGAGATCAACCGACCCGGCGGCGACGTGCCCGAGGAGGAGCAGAACCGTCAGCGCGGCCTGCAGTTCGGCCTCGATATCGCCCTGCGCTCGCCGGGCGGCGACGTGCGCGTGATCGGGCGGGGGCTGAACGTCGAGATGACCGTGGACGCCCGGGTGACCGGCACCATCGCCCGGCCGAACCTGAGCGGCACGGCGCGGGTGGTGCGTGGCGACTATGATTTCGCGGGCAAGCGGTTCGTCTTCGACGAGCGCGGCACGGTCACCCTGTCGACCAATCCGGAGCAGATCCGGTTGAACCTGACCGCGACGCGTGATGACCCGGCCCTGACCGCCACCATCCGCGTCACGGGGACGGCGGCGCGGCCCGTGATCGCCCTGACCTCGACCCCGGCCCTGCCCCAGGACGAAATCCTGTCGCAGGTCCTGTTCGGTCGTTCAGCGTCCCAGCTGTCGGCCTTCGAGGCGGCCCAGCTGGCCGCGGGCGTCGCGGCCCTGGCCGGCGGCGGCGGCTTTGATGTGATCGGAAATCTGCGGGAGCTGGCCGGACTGGACCGGCTGTCCTTCGGCGGCGAAGCCTCGAGCCTCACGGTCGCCGGGGGGCGCTACATCACCGATGACGTCTATCTCGAGATCATCGGCGGCGGCGAGAATGGCGCGGCGGTCAATGTCGAATGGCAGGTGCGCCGCAATCTGACCGTCAGTTCGAAATTCGGCGGACAGGGCGACGCGAGCCTGTCGATCCGCTGGCGCCGTCAGTCACGCCAGCCGGGCGTCGATCGCGAGGACCGACGCCCGAACCGGTGAGGATCGCCTACTGGGCGGCCGCCATGCGAATCCGGTCGAGCGCGCGAGCGCCGCGGATGCCGGCGATGTGCAGGACCAGCTGGATGACCAGGATCACGAAGCCGACATAGAGCTGCCAGGTCGGTGCCGCGGCCGATTCCGGCATGCCTTCCTGTCCAGCCATCATCAGCCCGAAGACGCCGGACACGAGGCCGAACGCCACGAGGATCGCGAAGATGATCGGGATCACGATATTGGGCTTGGCCCACTGCACCAGACCCAGAACGAGTTGAATGACGCAGATGCCGATCGCGCTCCACATGGCGATCTGCATGGCCATCGCTCCCATGCCGGCCATTTCCGGCGCGTCTGCAGACGCCTGGGCCATGGCCGCCTCGATTTCGGCCGAGCCGCCGTTCACCAGCATGAAGACGCCGACGGCGCCCCAGATCACGCCCAGGAAGATCGCCAGGGCGCTGGCCCGGGCGGCACCGATCGCCTCGGCCTCGGTGGTGATCGACGCCGTCGGATTCGACGCCTTGATCCAGTCAGTCATTGAATAGTTCCTCCCTTGATGATGACGGAAGCCTAGCCCGCTCGCGCCCGGGGCGAAACCCATGGCTCGCCTTCACCTTTCCGGCCCGGACCGCTAGGGTTCGGCCGCATGCGGATTCTGCCCCCCGACCAGATCGTGCTCGACCATGTCGCGGCGCGCGAGACCTCCATCGTCGGCCGCGCCGTCGACTGGGCCAATGTCAATTCCGGCAGCCGGAACGCCAGCGGTCTGGCGCATGTGCTGGCCCTGCTCGAAGCCGAGGCGCGACACCTGCCGGCCGAGGTCGTGCGCATTGCTACGCAGGGATCGACGACGGTCGGCGATGACGGCGCGGTGCGGACAGAGGCCCATGCCGACGCCCTGAAGATCACCGCCCGGCCCGAGGCCCCGATCCAGGTCGTGCTCACAGGGCATTACGACACCGTCTTCCCGGCCGAGAGCCCGTTCCAGACTGTCGTGACGCGTGCGGACGGCGCGCTCAACGGGCCGGGGATCGCCGACATGAAGGGCGGCATCTCCGTCCTGCTGGCGGCGCTGGAAGCGTTCGAGACCCATCCGGACCGCGCACGCGTCGGCTGGACCGTCCTGCTGTCGCCCGACGAGGAGATCGGCTCGCCCGCCTCCGCGCCCCTGCTGGCTGAGCTGGGCGCGCGCGGCCATGTCGGCATGACCTATGAGCCGGCGCTGGCGGACGGCACCCTGGCCGGAGCGCGCAAGGGCAGCGGCAACTACCATCTGATCGTGACCGGCAAGGCAGCGCATGCCGGCCGGGCCTTCCACGAGGGCGCCAACGCCGTGGCCGGCGCGGCCATGATTGCGGCCCGCCTGCACGCCTTGAATGGCCAGCGCGAGGGCGTGACCGTCAATGTCGCGAAGATCAGCGGCGGCGGTGCCCTGAACGTCGTCGCCGACAACGCCGTCGTCCGCTTCAATGTCCGCGTCCCCGACGCCCAGTCGTCGGCCTGGATTGCGGAGACAGTGCGCCAGATCGCGACCGAACCGCCCTTCCCCGGCCTGACGCTGGACCTGCACGGCGGCATGACGCGCGCGCCCAAGCCGATGGACGCCAGCCAGACGGCCCTGTTCGAGGCCGTGCGCGAGACCGGCGCCCTGCTGGGCCAGCCGATCGCCTGGAAACCGTCGGGCGGGGTTTGCGAGGGCAACAATCTGCACGCCGCCGGCCTGCCCAATATCGACACCCTCGGGGTGCTGGGAGGCGACATCCATTCGGACCAGGAGTTCGCCTGGCCCGCCAGCTTCGTCGAACGCGCGCAACTGAGCGCCCTGATCCTGTGCAAGATCGCCTCGGGCGAGATCGATGCGCTGAAACTCAAAGCCCTGCGTCTGGAGACGATGTAACCCCATGCTCGTCGTCCGCCCCGCCGGCCCCGCCGACCTCGATTTCCTGCTGGAGCTGGCCATCCTGTCCGGCCCCGGCTTCACCAGCCTGCCCGAGGACCCGGATCAGCTGGCCGAACGGCTGGATCTCAGCCGCGACAGCTTCGCCGGCAAGATGGAGCCGCAGCAACGCTGGTACACATTGATGCTGGAGGAGACCGAGACCGGCGACGTCGACGGCATCGGCTCGGTCAAGGCAGCGGTCGGTCTGAACCGGCCGTTCTTCTCCTTCCGCGTGGTGACCAACACCCAGTCGTCTCCCTCGCTCGGCATCAAGCTGGAACAGAAGACGCTCGTGCTGGTCAATGAATGCACTGGCTGGAGCGAGGTCGGCTCCCTGTTTCTCAAGGCGGACCGGCGCAAGGGCGGCGCGGGACGGCTGCTCAGCCAGTCGCGCTACATGCTGATCGGAGCCGAGCCGGACCTGTTCGCCGACACGGTGCTGGCCGAACTGCGCGGCGTCTTCACGCCCGACGGCGCCTGTCCGTTCTGGGATCATGTGGCGCACAAATTCTTCCCCATGGATTTCGACGAGGCCGACCGGATGACCGGCTCGACCGACAAGCAGTTCATCCTCGACCTGGCCCCACGGCACCCGATCTACATCGACCTGCTGCCCGAGCCGGCGCGGGCGGTGATCGGCAAGGTGCATCCGCAGGGCGTGCCGGCCATGGCCCTGCTGGAAAGCGAGGGCTTCCGGCCCAACGGCCTGATCGACATCTTCGACGCCGGCCCGACCGTGACCTGCGGCCGTGACAACATCCGCACCGTGCGGGACGCGCGGCGGCTGACGGTGGCCGTGGCGCAGGAGGTCGAGGCGGAACTGCCGGCCCTGATCTCGACCGACAGCGTCGGCGGCTTCCGCTCGGTGCGCCAGCGCGCGGTGATCGACGGGGATACTGTCACCCTGACCGCCGAAACCGCCGATACGCTGCGCGTGCGGGCGGGCGACACCGTGCGGGTGAAAACGTGAGGCCCGCTCAGCCTTTCCTTCTCCCCTCGGGGGAGAAGGTGGGCGGCGAAGCCGCTCGGATGAGGGGGCTGTCAGCCCAGGTCAACACTCCCGGCCGCTTCATCCCGATCAACCAGCCCCCTCATCCGGCCCTCCGGGCCACCTTCTCCCCCGAGGGGAGAAGGGGAGAGTTTGCATGACCATCTTCAATTCCATCGACCCCGCCACCGGCGAAACCGTCTGGGAAGGCGCCGCCGCCTCGGCCGCAGAAGTACAGGCCGCGGCCGACCGTGCCCGCGCCGCCTTCCCGGACTGGGCAGACCGCCCGCGTCAGGACCGGATCGACGCCGTCAAACGCTATCAGGCGGTCCTCAAGGCCCGCGCGCCGCAGATGGCAGAGGCGATCTCCAGGGAGACCGGCAAGGCCCTGTGGGAGACCACGGCCGAACTCGGCCGGGCCTATGACGAGCGCACCGGCGAGCGCACGGCCGAAACCGGCTTCGGTCACGCGACCCTCCGCCATCGCCCGCATGGCGTGGCGGCGGTGCTCGGCCCGTTCAACTTCCCTGGCCACCTGCCCAACGGCCACATCGTCCCGGCCCTGCTGGCGGGCGACACGGTCGTGTTCAAGCCGTCCGAAGAGACGCCCTTCATCGGCCAGCTGATGGCCGAGGCCTTCGCCGAGGCCGATCTGCCAGAGGGCGTAGTCAATGTCGTCCAGGGCGGACGCGAGACGGGCGCGGCCCTGCTGGACGCCGGCATCGACGCCCTGATGTTCACCGGCTCGGGCGCAGCCGGCGCCCATTTCCGGCGCAAGTTTGCCGACGATCCCCACGTCATCCTGGCGCTGGAGCTGGGCGGCAACAATCCGCTGGTGGTCTGGGACGCCGCCGACGCGTCACCACGGGCCAGCGCTGCTCCTGCGCCCGGCGGCTGATCGTGCCGGAGGGGCCGCAAGGCGATGCCATCGTCGAGGCGGTGAACGCCATGGTCGAACGGCTGATCCTGGCACCCTGGAACTCGACCCCCGAGCCCTATGCCGGGCCGCTGATCTCGGTGAAGGCGGCGGAAGCGGCGCTGAAGGCATTGCAGGACCGCATCGACATGGGCGCGAAGGTGATCCGCGCGTCCGGCCCCGTCGGCAACCTGCCGGGAGCCTTCGTCAGGCCCGCCATCATCGATGTCACCGGCGTGGATGTGCCCGACGAAGAGATGTTCGCCCCCTTCCTGTCCGTCACCCGGGTCGCCAGCTTCGACGCGGCCATCGCGGAAGCCAACGCCACCCGCTACGGCCTCTCCGCCGGTCTGGTCAGCGACGACCCGGCCCACTGGGACCGCTTCATCCGCCGCATCCGCGCGGGGGTGGTCAACTTCAACCGTCCGACCACGGGCGCCGCCGGCGACATGCCCTTCGGCGGCCTCGGCGCCAGCGGCAACCACCGACCGTCCGCATACTATGCCGCCGACTACTGCGCCTATCCGGTGGCCAGTTTCGAGGCCGGGGCGGTGAAGAACATCGAAAGCGAGATCAAGGGGTCAGAGCCACTCCTTGTACGTATGCGTTTTGCATTGCTCATGACAGTGAGCTCCGTCGTGGTCGCCACTCTTCTAATCGCGTTTTACAGACTCGTCGGAAGTGGGCGAGCGAACATCTCTATCTGGTGTGGCATGTTCGGGTTCGGGATGGTCTTGGGAGCGCTCGAGTGCCTTCGTAGGGGACGCCGGACGGAGGCTGCGGTTCTCGTGGCGATTGCTGTTGTAGTGATTGGCTCCACTCTCGGAGCCTACCAGTTGATCCCCTCGTCGCAACCCATCTGGATTACTCCCAATTGACCCCCGCCCTCGAGGCCAATGCCGACGGCCTTATCGGCCCGACACACTCCTATGCAGGCCTGTCGCCGGGCAATCTGGCCTCCAGCCTGAACAAGGGCGAGGCGTCGAACCCGCGTGCGGCGGTGTTGCAGGGTCTGGACAAGATGAAGACCCTGGCCGACCTCGGCCTGCCGCAATACGTCCTGCCGCCACATGAGCGGCCCAACATCCCCTTCCTGCGCAATCTCGGCTTCACCGGCTCTGACGCCCGGGTGCTTGAGCAGGCCTGGAAGGACGCGCCGACCTTCGCCGCCGCCGCCTGTTCGGCCTCGCCCATGTGGGCCGCCAACGCCGCGACGGTGACCCCCTCGGCCGACGCCGCCGACGGCCGCGTGCATTTCACCCCCGCCAATCTGGTCACCAACCTGCACCGCTCGCTGGAGCACGAACAGACGAAGCGGTCGCTGGACGCCCTCTTCCCCGACCCGGACCGGTTCGCGGTTCATGACGCCCTGCCCTCCGTCGCCCACCTCGCCGACGAGGGTGCCGCCAACCACGTCCGCCTGTGCGCCGATCACGGCGAGCCCGGTGTGAACCTGCTGGTCTGGGGCCGCGAGGCCTTCGAGCCCTGGGCCGACGCCTTCCCGGCCCGCCAGACACGCGAGGCCTCGCAGGCCGTCGCCAGCCGGCATGGCGCGTCCGGCGTGGTGCTGGCCCGCC
>LNFM01002214.1_pt1 | contig 41260 bp, 25 predicted proteins | sample 596031 | NCBI WGS metagenome assembly LNFM01 (sample SAMN04254537, study PRJNA301005) | activated carbon metagenome | isolation source: dual media filters at the Ann Arbor, Michigan drinking water treatment plant | place: USA: Ann Arbor
AAGCGGAACCTTCGATTCTGGACGGTGACCATGTAGTCGCGTCCTAGTTCGAGGCCTTCGAAGGTGTAGTTGCCGAAGCTTCCTGTTGTCACCGTCTGGCGGTTGCCGTTTGGATCGATCAGGATGACCGTGGCGTTTCTCAGGCCCTGGCCGTTCGGTGTCAGGACGCGGCCGGAGATGCTGGCTCCTTCGAGCAGCGTGCCTCCCGTGAACGCAACCTGTCCATCGGTCCAGTACAAGACCGGCAGCGGGTCGTTCGCAGCGTTTCGGATGGTTCTCGTGGTCGGGAAGTCTCCGAATCTGATCGGCGTTCCGGTCAGGTTATTGGCAAACGTCGGGAAGGTCACTCTCACCAGCTGCACCGTTCCGGCAGCGAGTGCTCCGTTTGGTACGACCGTGATGCCGACCTTGCCCGGCAGAGAGTTATTGACCGTCAGAGTACAGCCCACAGCTCCCGTTCCGCACACAACCGATGTCGGCACGCCGAGCACGCCCGGTGTGTATTCCATCGTAAACTCGACGCGTCTTTCGACTCCCGTCGTGGTCACCAGCACAGGGATGGTCACAGCCGTTCCCGGTGTGGTCGTCTGGCTCGTGATCCTCGCCGTTCTTGGAATCGCATTCGGTCCCGGTACATCGTAGGCGATGAAGTCCGCTCCCGAGATGTTCCCGTTGACATTGGTGTACGTTCGGCTCAGAGCCTCGTACGCCTTGCCTAGGCCCGACGGGGTGATCGTGAAGCTCTGGCCGAGCGTTGTTACTCCGAACGAGTAGTTGCCGTTAGCGTCCGTCGTCGTCGTTGCTGCCTGGTTGCTTCCCGTATTGAGCAGCGTCATCGTCACACCGGCCAGGTTCTGGTTCGTGCCGAATGCGATGAACTGCTTGACGTTGCCCGTCAGGCCGATCACAACGTTATGCAGAACCCCGATCGAGGTGCTGCCGCCGAAGTTTGTGTCACCGGCGTAGGTTGCCGTGATCGTCTTTGTGCCGACCGTCGTCGAGGTGAGGCTGCACGTTCCGGCGGCTACTGCTGCCGTGCAGGTAGCTCCGGTACCGTCTGTCACCGTCACGTTGCCAGTCGGTGTTCCGGCCGCAGGGGCGATCGGGGCGACCGACCAGTTGACCGCGTAGCTCTGGCCCACCGCTGTCGGGTTTGAGGCCAATGCGGCGGCGTTGGTGATCGTCGTCGTTGTCGAGGCCTGTGTAACGGTCAGCGTTCCGTTTACAAATGCGAACGTGTAGTTAGCATTTGCGAGCGTTCCCTGTGTGACCGTGATCGGGTAGTTGCCCGGTGCACTCGTCGCGTTGGCAGTTGTCGAGAGGCTTGGGGCTCCCGTCAGGTTGCCGACGCCTTCGCCGTTGGCAAAGCCGGTCACAGTGAACGTCAGCGGCGGGTTCGGAGCTCCGAAGACCCTGGTCTTGTTGTCAGCCGTCACCGTCAGTTGGATCGAGTTGACCGTCAGCGTACCGTTCGTGAATGTTCCGAACGAGTAGTTGTTCGAAGCAAGCGTGCCTTGCGTCACGGTGATCGGGTAAGCACCGACCGGTGAGGTTGCGGTTGCTGTTGTCGAGAGTCCCGGTGCTCCCGTGACGTCGCTCGTTCCGAGGTTCTGTCCGAGGACAAAGCCCGAGAACGTTGCCGTCAGAGCAGGATTCGCTGCTCCGTAGCCGCGTGCCTTGTTGTCAGCCGTCACATTGAGGGCTTTCTTCGCGACGTTGATCGAGCCCGGGATGTAGTTGAACACATAGTTCGGGGCCGCTGCTCCCGAGCAGCTTGTCGGATAAGGCGAGCCTGCGGCTCCCGAACCCGCCGCATACGTTGTCGAGCAGTTCGGCTGAGTGGTCAGCACCGCCGCCGTCTGGCCGAGCACGAATCCCACGATCGTGTTCGTGATAGCCGGAGCCGCATCACCGTACGTCAGGTTATGCGACGAAGCCGTCACGTTCAGGATGGCAGGGTTCACGACCTGCGTCGAAGAACCATTGCTCGCGTTAAAGTTAGCGTTGCCCGAGTACTGGCCGTTGATCGTCCTGGTACCCGCAGGCAGGTTGTTCAGCGAACAAGTCGCCGAACCGAGAGCATTCAATGCCAGATTCTGACACCCGGCGATCGGAGCAGCACCGTCAAGGAAACTGATCGTCCCCTGCGGAACCCCAGCCCCCGGCGGATTCGCCGCCACCGAACCCGTTATCGTAAACGTCTCCCCATACGTCGGAGCATTCTGCAATGTCTGCACCACCGTCGTCGTATCTGCCTTATTGACCGTATGGCTCTCGGTATCCGCACTGCCGTTGTAGACAGCGTTGCCCGGATACGTGGCGGTCAACGTCTTAGGCCCAACGGACGTGCCCGGAAGCTGGCAGCTGCCGGTTCCGCCAACGAGAGTAGCGGAGCATATGTTGGTACCATCTGAAACCGGAACGCTTCCGGACGGAGCCAGGGTTGACGGTGCGACCGGTGCGACCGTTACTACTACTGTGTAGTTCTGGCCGAAAACCGACGGGTCTGGCAGATCCGAATTGATCGTGGTTGTGGTGTTTCCCCGACCACTTACATTGTGAACGGTATCACCATCGCTCGCCTGGAAGTCACCATTGCCCGAATAGCAAGCGGTAACTGTGTGGGCTCCCGGAACCAGGCTTGAGATATTAAACACCGCTTGACCTGCACCATTGACTGGTACCGGGCCACCGAGTGTGACTGTAGGAGCTGCACACGTGCCGCCCTCAATGAAGGTGACAGTGCCACCGGTTGGAACCGGAGCAACCGTTGCCGTAAAGGTCACCGCCTGTCCACCGATAGATGGATTCGGAGCCGAGACAACTGTCGTGGTGGTCGGAGCCGCTCCACAATTGAATGTATTGATCTCGAGACCCCAGCTATCAAGGCTTCCGCCATCGCCGGCGAGATCGTCAGAGATGGTGATGGTCCAAGTGCCGTTTGGATCCTCACCAAAGAAGGCACTCATTGCTTCTTCCGGCACAAGTGTCGCGGCCGGGGTTAAATTGACATAAGGGTGATCTGTGGCCAGGCCGCTATTGGTCACGTAAGGAACTTGACCGCCTGGATTTGCATCGTCGTCCCAGACAGTGCCATTAAATATATTGTCGTTTCCAGCCCCGTTGTCGGTTGTAAGGGTTACGATAGTTCCTGCCGGCGACTGGATCGTGATGTCTAGGTCTGCTCCGAATGTGTGGAGTACAAAGGACGTAAGGTCGACATCGTGGATCGATGTGCCGAGCCCCGCTACATTCAATGTCGATGTGACAACAGCAGGCCCGGTCGGGATCGCTGTCGGCGTGTTCTGTATGATCGCGGCATTGGTCGTGACTGTTGGAGGCCCGGCAAGCGTGTCAAGATCAAGGGTCCAACTGTCAAGACTACCGCCATCTCCAGATAGATCGTCCGAGATCGTGATAGTCCACGTGCCGTTTGGATCTTCGCCTATAAATGCACCTAGAGATTCTTCCGGCACAAGCGGCGAAGCAAGTGTGTTATTCACATATGCATGATCCGTCACCAAACCATTGTTGGTCACGTACGGAACTTGGCCACCCGGATTGGCATCGTCATCCCAAACCGTTCCGTTAAATACGTTGTCGTTTCCGGCTCCATTATCGGTAGTGAGGGTCACGATCGTTCCGGCCGGGGACTGAATCGTCACATCCAGGTCCGCCGCGAAACTGTGCGGCATAAATGTCGTCAGATCAACATCAGTGAGATATGTACCCGCGCCTGCGACGTTGATCGTTGACGTTACGGTACCCGGTCCAGTCGGGATCGCGACGGGGGTGTTGTTGGTAAACGTCGAGGCAGTGGGAGCACATACCGCCGACGGTACTGTATCGCCGTTCACATTCATCACGATGTGCATGTTTGGAAAACCGATCGCGCCCGTTGCCGTCGGTACTGTGACTCCACAATCGGGTGCACGTAAGAAGCTGAGGCCTGACTGTCCGGCGCCATTGGAGCCCATAAAAAACGCGTTTCCCGCACCCTGGCCATTCGGCGTAAATACCTCGACCACCAGCTGAGACGTGCTCGGCGGAACCACTCCTGCAATAGGAATGTTTAATATCGTACCTGTCTGATCTGCAAGATTTATCGAGGTAGTGCCGATCAAAGTAAGAGAGCCGGGGAAGCCAGCTGGAAATCCCGTTGTGGTGTAAAGATTGACCGTTATCGGCTGTGTTGGTCCGCCCGCATCGGCTTCTTCGATACCAATATCAACGGATGTCACGTTCAGCGTATCCGTAGTGATGCCGTGGCTAGCCAGAGTGAAAGCTCGATAGTAGCTATTGTCCGTGTGTAAGGTGCCCGCGTTGCACGAGACCGAATTCAGAGCAGTGATCGCCTGTGAGGTTGACTGTGTAAATGTGATAGGTGCGTCCGGTGCATTCGGACCTGACGGGCGAATAGTGTCCCCGAACGAAACAGGCCTTACCTCATCCACACCATTTGCAGACGGTGTCTGACCGGACGAATTAGTAAAACGCGGAGCATCTTCGGCCTGCAGCGTTCCAGCGGAACTGGCTTCTGCCTTCATAAGGCCAAAGGCAGTCCCAAAGGCTGCGACTATTGCAAACAAAGCCGTGACGGTCAATGTTTTCCTGTATCTTGCAATACGATCGATTTCCTGAGTTTTCATATACGATACCGAGCCTCCTCGCTCATGAATGGCATGATGAGTCCGCGTGACTTGCACATGCCCTAACGCCGACCCACAGGTGATGCTACTTTCGCAGCAATTTAAAACTTGATGCATCGAATGTACTCCAACTTCGCATAAGGTGTCAACGCGAAAGGCCGATTAGCGCTTCATGAGATGTTAGCCGTAGAAGAGGCTCAGCGATCCCGGCGAACAGATCGATAGAGGCCGATAAAAGTCTCGTGGGGTTATCAGAAAGGCCGCGAAAATGCGCTTCTTGCGTGGCCTCATCATCCGTCGTTTCGACACGACCGCAAAACTTCCGCGACGCTCCAGGCTTGGGCGGCGGCTCCGCGTGGGGTGTGGGGATGGTCGGCGTCGAATATTTCGGAGATCTGGCCGATCATGGCTTCGGTGAGGTGGTTTTTGAAGTGTTCGATCATCGCCGCGATGGCTTTTTCGGCCTTTGGGTCTTTTGAGTGGACCCTTCGATAGGCGTCGATGAAATGGCCGATGGGCCAGGCCCAAACGGTGCCTTGATGATAGCTGCCATCGCGTTCGAGAGGCGAACCGATGTAGATGGGAGCGTATTTTGGGTCTTTCGGCGAAAGAGTCCTGAGCCCGACCGATGTGAGCAGTTCGGCTTCCACGCGGTCGACGATCTTTCTCGCACGAACCGTGTCGAGCATCGAGTAGGGAAGCGAGACGGCGAAGATCTGATTGGGCCGCAGCGACGAGTCGCGCAGCTCGCCGTTCACTACGTCGTAAAGATAACCGCCCGATTCGTTCCAAAACTGCCCGACAAAACTTTCTCTGGCGATCTCTGCCATATCGGCGTATTCGTCGCGTTTTGCTTCGTCGCCAAATCTCGCTGCAAACGATTCCATCACCCGCAGGGCGTTATACCACAGAGCCTGTATCTCGACAGGTTTGCCGGTTCGTGGCGTGACGACCCAATCGCCGATCTTGGCGTCCATCCAAGTCAGTTGATGGCCTTCCTCGCCCGCGTAAAGCAGCCCGTCGGTGTCCAGGTGAATGCCGTAACGCGTGCCGCGGACGTGCCAATCGATAATGTCGATCAGTTTTTTGTAGAGTTCGCGGACGGTGTCGAAGTCGCCCGTTTTCTCTGCGTACGCCCGAATCGCTTCGAAATACCAAAGCGTCGCGTCAACCGTATTGTAATCAGGCGTTTCCGCTTCGTCCGGGAAGCGGTTCGGGAGCATTCCCTGCGAAATGTGGCGGGAAAACTCGAGAATGATCTGCTTCGCGACTTCCGGACGGCCGGTCGCGAGTGTCAGGCCGTTCAGGGCGATCATCGTGTCGCGGCCCCAATCGGAAAACCAGTGATAGCCCGCGATGACGGTCTTTCCCAGACCTCGTTCGACGATGAACTGGTCAGAAGCGAGCACCAGCGGCCAAAGCGATTCGTCCTTGATCTCAGACCGTACGATGATCTCGGCACGGCGTCTTAATTCCGACTTTTCGAGCTCGGCGGCCTGCGATGCCAGCTTTTGCGAGGTCGAAGCGATGATCGTTGCATCCGTTTTAAGATCAAATGTTAGCGAAAATGGTTGAAAAAGGTCTTCGTGAAAAGGGAAGCCGCGTTCGCTTTCGATGGCGTATTCGAAATTACGGTACCAAACGCCCGTCCGCTCGACCGCAGCTCCGTTATGGGCAAGGTAAAGCGTCGGCATGTCTTCGTAGGGCGAAATAGCGAGCCAACCGTTGCCGGTCGTGAAACCGGTCTCAAATTCCGGCTCGGCCCGGCGAAGATGATGATGATTGCGAAAAGCGACCAGCGGCCTGAGCTCGAGATGACAGTCGAGTTCGTCGTCATCGGCTCGCGAACCTTCGCTGCGGTCGGTTATTTTCCAGCGGCAAACGGTCGTATTTTCGCCGTGCACCATAAATAGCGACCGCTCAACCTCGACACCGCCAACCTCGTAAGTCCAACGCGGAAAAGGGTCTAGCCGAAACGACGTGAGATAACGAAAACCCTCGGGGTGAACCCTGCCGGGATATTGATTACAAGATATCTCGAATCGCTCGCCACCGATCACGAGTGCCTCGTCAAACCGCGAAAGCAGCACCATCCGCCCGAGCGGCGGCTTCGTCGCCGCCACCAAAAGCCCGTGATAACGCCGCGAACCCGCTCCCGCCACCGTCGACGAAGCGTACCCGCCGATACCATTGGTCTCAAGCCACTCGCGAGAAGAAGCGGCAGAAAAGTCAGTGCAAATGTCGGGGCCCAGTTGGATCATCGATGATTTCATTATAGTACCAACTCAGCAGATTTTCCGCGCCGACTGGAACGCAGGCGCCCTCGCCTGCAACGCCGGTTCCTCCGGCGTGACGGAGGTGAGCGTTATTCGAGTTGACCGATCACCGCATACATCAGCGTCCCGAAGCGGAACGCTTGCAGGCGAGGGCGCCTGCGTTCCCGGGGTGATACCATCCGCTTCACTTTCCCGCCTTAGCAAACAAGCCCGTTTGAAATGCGGCGGTTATTCAAAACTCAACGGAGGCTGTTATGGCTACAAATTTTGCGGATATTCAGGCTTTTGATCTGGCGGCGAGGCGAAGCAAAGCCGACATCGAACATAGATTCTTTATCGGAGCGGCGATCTTTTTCCCGCTGATCACAATACTCGGCTTCATCCCGAACTACATCTTCGCTCTCCCATACAAGCCGCAGGCAATGACCCCGATAGTCGCGGTGCATGCGGCGTCGATCACTTTGTGGATCGTGCTGTTTTCAGTTCAGGCAGCGCTCATCTCGGCGAAACGGGTTCGGCTGCATATGACGCTCGGGCTTGCGAGTATTGGTTTGGCGGTTGTGATGACAGTTTCGGGGTTCCTGACCGGATACTATGCGACGGCTGCGGGACGCGGCTTTCCGGGATTCACGCCTGAGGAATTTTTCGCGGTCCCGGCGGGCGACATGGTGACATTTGTAGTGCTTTTCGCAGCGGCTATCTACTACCGAAAAGTCCCTGCCGATCACAAACGCCTGATGCTCGTCGTCATGCTCAATTTCCTCGCTCCGTCGATCGCTAGAATGCCGTTCCCGTTCATCCCCGACCTCGGTGCGATCTGGCTCTTTGGCGTTCCGTCCGTCATCGGCATCGCGATCCTCGCAGCCGACACCTACGTCATGGGCAAGCTAAACCGCGCATTCGCCGCCGGCCTCGCCTTTATGGTCCTTTCCGGCCCGGTGAGGATCGCAATGTGCAGAACCGAAGCGTGGACCGAGTTTGTGAGAAGCATCATATAAACTGCATGCCATAATTGAGGAGCACCGTCCACGAGCTAACAAAAAAAGAGGATGTCTGAAAAGTCGATTTTGGGCCGCTCCACGCCCCAGAAAAACACGTTTCAGACATCCTCGATAAAAAAGGCAGCTCCGAAGAGCCGCCTTTTTTTAATTGCCAATTATGAGTGAGGTTATTCCAGTCCGACAAAGTCGACGCCTGTCAGGTTAGAATCGACCGGCAGGACCTTTGGCGTGAAGCGGTAGCGTTTTGATGAAACGGTCATCGTGTAGGTATCGCCGGTGCGGACGCCGTCGAACGAGTAGAGCCCGAATGAACTGGTCGTCGCGGTGCGGCGGACGCCTGCGGAATCGATGAGCGAAACGACCACGTTTCGCAGATTTTGACCGGTTGGGGTCGTGACGCGGCCGGAAATGCTGACATCGGATGAGAATATGTACGCAGAACCCTGCAGCGAGTTCGATCCGATCGTGTCACCGATCGAGCCGACCACCGCGTTGTTTTGCGTGAACGCAACGCCCGCTCCGAACGAATCGTCGACACCGCCGTCAGCCGCAACCAGCTTCTGCGATTCGGTCCAGACGGTTCCGCTGCGGCCAAAAGTGTAAGCCGAGCCCTGTCGCATGTTTGCACCGTTGGTGTCGCCCGCGGCTCCGACCATGATCGTGTCACCGAGAACGTGGACAGCGTTACCGAATGAGTCGCCTGCGGCTCCGTCCGCTGCGGTCAGCTTCTGCTGCTGCGTCCAGGTCGTACCCGAGCGGGTGAAAACATATGCCGAACCCTGTTGGAAATTGATGCCGACGTCCTGCAAAGTCCCGATGACCGCCGTATTTGCGTCGATCGAAACGCTGAAACCAAAGTAATCAAATCCCGTCGCGTCGCCCGCCGTCAGCTTCTGCTGCTGCGTCCACGTTGTGCCCGCTCGCGTGAAAACGTATGCCGAGCCCTGCTGAGTGTTCGCCCCGGTCGTGTCTTCGGTCGCTCCGACGATGATCGAATCGCCGTTGATGGCGACAGCATCGCCGAAATAATCCAGCGAAGCTCCGTCGCCTGCGGTGAGTTTTGCCTGCTGAGCCCATGTCGTCCCGGTTCGGAAATAGACATAAGCGGCTCCCTGATCGATGCTCGTCGTCAGGTCGGCCGACGAAGCCCCGACGACGATCGTGTCGCCTGCGATGGCCACTGCACGGCCAAAATAGTCGTTCGCTTCGCCGTCAGCGGCAGTTATCTTCTGCTGCTGCGTCCAGGTCGTGCCCGTTCGGGTAAAAACGTAGATCGAGCCCTGATTCACGTTGGTTCCGACCGTGTCGCCGTATGCCCCGACGACGGCCGTGTCGCCCGAGATCGCGACGTACGAACCGAAAATGTCGTTTGATTCGCCGTCAGCCGGCGTTAACTTCTGCTGGAGCGTCCACGTTCCGTTGCTGAGCACGTAAATGTAAGCCGCACCGTTGCGTGTTGAGGTAGCGGCGTTGGCATTTGCACCGACGATGACCGTCGTGCCCGATATCGCTACGCTGCCGCCGAACTGGTCGCCCGCCGTGCCGTCACCGGCCTGGATCTTGGTCGACCCGCCGAATGAGAAGGCCGCATTTGCTGCGTTAATATCTACCAAGGCCTTGTCGTCGCTGCGCTTTTTGCTGACAAGGGAATCATCGCGCCGATTCTTCTTCAGTTCGGTCAAAGCCGCGTTTCCGCGGATCTTCGCCGCCGATCCGGCCGCTATCGCCTCGGGCGTCGAAAGCGTGCCTGTCAGCAAACCGCCAACAGCCATCGAGCCGGCAACAAAACCAGCCAAAACAATTCTCGCCGCCGAAGCACGCAAGCTGCCCTGCCTCAAACTTCTATTCATGATGATTCTCCTCGCGAGGTAAACAATGTTATTACTTCTTACCTCAATTATATTCCCGCTGAGGCAAAAAATTCAACCACTTTATCTCATGGCCAAAATCCTCGCCAAACGCCAACGGAATGCCGGTAGTTCCTACGCAGTCAGCGTAAAGTATAAACCTTAAGATGCACGAACGGTAAAGATGGGCGAAATAAATTTCGTTTTCTCCCCATGCAGAAACCACCAATGCAGAAGCCCGCACGAAGTAAGGGCTCTCCTGCGCACCGAGAATCTTGCGGCGCAGTTCGGGAGAGGCCCGTTCAACGTAGCACAATGTCGGACAGAGCCCTTACTGCGTGCGGGCTTCCGCATCCTTACGCCGGCTCGTCCAGCGAGCGGACCCAGTTCAGGAATGAGTCTTCGTAGACCAGATATCTGGAGCGCGGGTCTTTTCTCGGGGCGATCTTGAGGGTTCCGTCCTCACACATTTCGATAAGGCGTCGGCGTGAGAGCGGGGGAACGATGATGCGGTTAATGCGGATGAGGCGTTCGACCTCAGAGAGGCGGAGCTTTGGCCGCGTGATCAAATCCAATGTTCGTTGCGTGGTATTCATGTCTTGAGTGTGTGTTTTTGTTGGAATTTATCGACGCGGGAGCCGCGTGATGTGCCGGGATAGCCGTGCGCGAAAATTTCACGCATTTTGCTGCAAACTGTGCATTATTGTACATTCTGTGCATTTTAGGCTACCAATTTGAGTGTCTTTGTACTAGGGTTGAATGTACGCATCCATTTCGCCTCGCGGGTCAGCCGCGAAGCCGGAAATGTCATTCAACTATCACATGATATACAACGAACAAACGAATGTCAAGAACGAACAGCAGAATCTTTCACACCTCAAGGTCAACATCTGCCGCCAGCTGTACGAAAGCGGAATGTCCGGCCCAAAGATCGAAGCCGCGATGCGTTCGTTCGGCTTCGAAGATTTCTCCTGCCGCATCCTCTACCGCCGCACAAAAGGCCGCGGCACCCGCGAGGGGTGGATACGCGAGTTTGGATGGGAAAGAGCCGGGATCGCAGGCGCCCCCGCCTGCAAGGCCGGTTCCTCCGGCCTGACGGAGCATAGTATTGCCCAACTTGAACAATCGCCACGCACGTCGGCGTCCCGAAGCGGAACGCCTGCAGGCGAGGGCGCCTGCGTTCCAGTCGCAGAGAGCGGACCTACAGGTGAAGAGCCGCCCGGCTTTCCCGACTTCGTCAACTGGCTCAAAGATATCTCGCCAAACATGAATTGGGACTGGAAATTTCAGCAGGTCATCTACGACGCGCTCGAGCGCATTACGAGCGGCAAGATCAAACGACTGATGATCAACATCCCGCCGCGTCATGGCAAGAGCGAACTCGTCACCGTCCGCTACCTCGCCTGGCGTCTGCTCCAAAAGCCCGAAACAAACATCATCCTCGCCAGCTACGGCCAAAGCCTCGCCAACCGCTTCTCGCGAAAGATAAGGCAAGTGATCTCAGACCACGTCGCGATGGAACGAGTAAGCGAACTCCTCTCCTGGACAGGAGGGGTGGCAGCCGCTTCGGCTGACGGGGTGGTTGATGAACTTGCGGCACCACGCAACTCACACATGAACGAAAGCCGGCTGCAACAAACTCGCACAATCCCTGCGGACCTCAACCACCCCGACCCGCAAAGCCGGGCCACCCCTCCTGTCCAGGAGGGGGATCCAGGCGCTCACGCCCGAGGAACCGGCGATAGCTCGAGATCGCCAGTCCGTTTCCGCTGCTCCGCGTGCCGTGCTGCGGCCGCTGCTAAGAGGGAAGAGAAGGTCGACTCCGTCCGGCTCGACCACAACGACCGCTCGCGCTGCACCGCGTCGGAGGTCGGTGACATCGACCACTGCTCAAGCTGCGGCGAACGGATCGAGTTAGAATCCGAACTCCCCTCCTGGACAGGAGGGGTGGCAGCCGGTTCTGGCCGTCAAGGCCCGGCCAGTGCTAAAGCCGCGGCTGACGGGGTGGTTGAGGCCTCGCGGACTGGGGAAGACAACCTCGCAACGAGTAACATTAATTCAAACATTGCGATCCCCCACCTCCTCAACCACCCCGACCCGCAAAGCCGGGTCACCCCTCCTGTCCAGGAGGGGAATCAAGAAACACTCCCCTCCTGGACAGGAGGGGTGGCAGCCGCTTCGGCTGACGGGGTGGTTGAGGCCTCGCGGACTGGGGAAGACAACCTCGCAACGAGTAACATTAATTCACACATTGCGATCCTCCACCTCCTCAACCACCCCGGCCCGCAAAGCCGGGCCACCCCTCCTGTCCAGGAGGGGAGTTTACCGTTGAAGATGTTCCCCTTCACCTCATCAAAACCCATCAATACCGTCTCCGAATGGGGCACGGCGGCGGGTGGCGGGCTAAAGGCGGTTGGCGTCGGAGCTGGTGTGACGGGTTTCGGGGCGGATCTGATCATGGTCGACGACCCGGTGAAAAACCGTGCTCAGGCAGAGAGCGAAACCTTTCGCAACCGCCTCTGGGACTGGTACACCGACGACCTCTACACCCGCCTCGAACCCAACGGTGCGATCGTCCTCATCCAAACCCGCTGGCACGAAGACGACCTCGCCGGCCGCCTTATAAAGCAAATGAACGAAGGCGGCGAGAAGTGGGAGATCATAAACCTGCCCGCGATCAAGGAGTTGGGGAGCGGGGGAATGGAGGAGTTGGGGAGCGGGGGAATGGAGGAGTTGGGGAGCGGGGGAATGGAGGAGTCCTGGAGCGACGGTATTGGAAAGCCGTCCGATGCCGGGAACGCGGCCGCCCTCGGCTGCAACGCCGGTTCCCCCGGCGTGCCGGAGCCGGGTATTATCCAACCTGAACAATCACCACGCACGTCGGCGTCCCGAAACGGAACGCCTGCAGGCGAGGGCGCCTGCGTTCCAGTCGCAAAACCCCGCGTCATCGGCTATCCGCGTTTGTATTCGAGGCTGAATGACAATGTCGCTCCCCTTCAGGGAGCCGAAAACATCGCCATTATTCCCGAGGTTCCGCCGAAGCGGCCCCACCCCAGGCTATTATCCTCGTCGCCTTCAGCGACGCCAGAAAATCCAACTTCCAAAACTTCCAAAACCTCCGAAAATTCCACGACTTCCGAAACTCCCGCAACTTCCGCAACTTCCGCAACTTCCGAAACTCTCGCAACTCCCCAAGATTGGCGCGTCGTAGGTGAGGCTCTTTGCCCGCCGCGGTATGACGTGCCGAAGCTTTTGGAGCTCAAAGATCAGCTTGGCACCTACTCCTTTTCGGCGCTTTATCAGCAGCGGCCGAACCCGGCTGAGGGCTCGATATTCAAACGCGAGTGGCTCAAAAATATCGTCGACAAAGCTCCGCCGGGCCTCAAGTGGTTTCGCGGATACGACCTCGCGATATCGACCAAAACCACCGCCGACTACACCGCGAGTTTCCGCGTCGCTATCGATGAAATGGGCGTGATGTACATCGCCGACGGTTTTCGCAAGCGGATCGAGTACCCCGAGCAGCGGCGATACGTTTTCGAGCGGATCATGCAGGAGCGCGACACGCAGCACGGCATCGAGAACAGCGGAAATGCGGCAGCGATCGTCTCAGAACTCCGCCGCCAGCAGATATTGATGCGTTGGCCGTTCCGCCTCGTGCCCGTCACCGCCGACAAAACGACACGCGCCCTGACATGGTCGCCGCGAGCCGAAGAGGGAAAGCTGAAACTCGTCCGCGGCCCGTGGATAGACGAATTCGTCGAGGAACTCATCCGCTTTCCCGTCGGCCAACACGACGACCAGGTCGACGCCGTCTCAGTCGCCGTGGCAATGATGGGCAGCGGAGAAGACAGGAGGCTGTATGTATTTTAAGACGATCGCCAGGAACGCGGGCTCTGAAGCCGGGAACGCAGGCGCCCTCGCCTGCAACGCCGGTTCCTCCGGCGTGACAGAGATCGTTATTTTCCAAGCTGACGAATCACTAAGTACGTCAGCGTCCCGAAGCGGAACGCTTGCAGGCGAGGGCGCCGTCGTTCCCGGCTTAGAACAGTGGCGGTGGGCCGATGGGGCCGCAGTTGGGGCGTTGGACGCTGCCTTGCAGGATCCATTGGCGCAGTATCGTAACATCGCCGGAGTTGACGCTGCCGTCGCCGCAGTCGGGCGTGATATCGAGCTTCTGAAGCGAGCAGCCGAGCAGCGCCGCAGGTTCAAGCCCGAGGATCGCACGGCGCATGATCACCAGGTCGTTCACCCGAATCGCGGCATCAAGGTTCGCATCGCCTTCGATACCACCGGAGCACGATGGCCCCGGCATGTCGCCATCGATTATCTCGGCCATTACCGAACGGTGATTTCGAAGAATGCAGCCCGTCGTACCGGTTATGTCGAAAAAGAACGTCTCGTCCATCTCAGTGAAAAGATCCGCAATGACATTCACCGTGATTGTGCCCCGGACTTGGCCGGCGGTGAACGAGTAGGTTCCGGAGCGAGCGGTGTAATCCTCAGGGGCGAACGCTGTCCCGTCGCGGGTTATATAGTTTACGGTACAAGGCATAGTCAGGTCGCCCACGCGGTCTATCCAGAAGTTGTACTGGGTGACACCAAAATTGCCCTCAGCTCCGGCAGGACCGGGCGAGAACAGCGATACCGCAGAAACGCCCGGACCGGGAGCGTCGTTGTCATAGATCGTTACCTCGAGGAAGTTCGGATTGGCCTGACATCCGGTCGCACTGGTTATCTCAAAACGAAAACGCTCGTCCAGCTCGAACACCGTATCGCCGACGATCTGCACCTGTACGAATTTATCAAGCTCGCCCGGAAGAAATGTCAGAACGCCGGAGAGAGGCGAATAATCCGAAGGGGCCTGGGCCGTTCCATCGACGGAGCGATAGATGATGGTGCATGTATTCGACGTGTCGCTACGCCGAAGATAAAAATTGCGTTGGATCGCACCCGAATCGCCCTCGGTTTCAAAGGCTCCGGCGATCATAACGATATTTACGTTGGGCGTCCCAGTTTGGGCATGCTGAACCGGCCCGACAAGAAAGAACGCCGCAACAAGGACGAGCGAGAGAAGGGAAAAAACGCCTATTGTCGATCTGCTCTTCATACGAAAGGCAACCTCCGGTCTGAAAGATCTGCGGACAAGATGAAGCAGGGGCCGATCGCAGAAAGTCTATGCGATATCGGCTCGGCGGTCAAGAAACTGACGCTAAAGGAAAAAAAGGCACCGCCGACGATGCAAGGGCAAAAATTTCCTTGCGTAAATGATGTGAATACGGGCATAATTCCGCTATGTATTTATAGGCTCTCGCTGATATCTCGTGATATTCCCCGTCCGGTTGCTAGATGCGGCGCTTTTCGGTTCGGTCCTGAGAGTAGGTTTTATTGGTTTGGAAGCAGTAGATTTTTTTGTGTGGGACGCGCCGCTGCAGTAACGGTCAGATCATCGAGATCCGCCGTCAATACCTACCCTTACGCTTCTTCTATCGACTTCATTACAGGAGAAATGGGAACTAAACTTTACGTCGGTAATCTATCTTTTCGCGTGACGAGCGAAGATCTGCAAGAGCATTTTGCTACGGCTGGGGCCGTTGATTCGGCCAATGTTGTGATGGACCGCGAAACGGGGCGTTCGCGAGGATTTGGATTTGTTGAAATGGCTTCGGACGACGATGCGACGGCGGCTATCGCACAGTTCAACGGCTCGGAATACGACGGCCGAAATCTCGTCGTAAACGAGGCTCGCCCACGTGAAGACAATCGCAGCGGCGGCGGAGGCGGCGGCTATCGCGGCGGCGGCGGCGGACGCGGCGGCGGTGGTGGCGGCTATGGCGGAGGCGGCGGTTACGGCGGCGGAGGCGGCGGCCGGGATAGAGGAGATCGCGACCGCGGAAACTACGGCGACGACCGCGGCTACGGCGGCGGCGGACGATGGTAAGAGTTTAGAGAGTTGCAGAGTTGCGAAGTTGCGAAGTTACGAAGTTGCGGGGTTGCGAAGTTACGAGGTTGCGAAGTTGCGAAGTTGCGAAGTTATGAGGTTGCGAAGTTTTTGATATCGATATTTACAACCCGCAACTCCGCAACTCCGTAACTTAGTCAACTTCGCAACTTAGTCAACTTCGCAACCTAGTCAACTTAGTCGACTCTCCCATTAAAATTCGCTAACGCCACGACTATCTCGTCGGTCAGCGAAGTTCGGGTGACGGCACGGCCGCCGACATTATTTACTACGAGCGAGACGACGAGCTGTTCACCCGCAGCCGTCGTCACGTAACCAGAAAGCGCGGAGACCTGGTCGATGGTCCCGGTCTTCCCGCGAAAATTCGCTTGAGCTTGCGTCCCCCGCATTCTGTTCGTAAGCGTGCCATCGACTCCTGCAATGGTCAGGCTCTCACGCCACACCGGAGCATATTTACTTTGTTTAGCCATGTACGTATACAGCGATACGACAGCCGAAGGTGTGATCAGATCATGACGCGACAGCCCCGAGCCATCATATTGCAAAATGCCGTCCTCCGCGGCGCCGATGTCCTTAAGGAAGGCTTTGATAACGTTAATACCGGCGGCGGAGCTATCCGGGTCGGACTCGCTGTAAACACGCTGTCCGGCAGGGAAGCCACGCTCCTCACCGAGCGTCCACAGCAGCACCTCGGTAAACATATTTTGACTGGGCTTCATCGTCTTTGCGGCGATGAGGCTGAGCGGAACCGATTCGAGCCGGGCTATTTCGATCTGCCCCGGCTGGCTGCGAATGTTCGGCGGCGACATCCTGACGGAACCCGTCACCGTGATACCCCGAAATTCCAGCCGCTGTTTGAGCAGTGCAATGAACAGTTCCGCCGGCCGCGTAACCGCGACAGCCGCCCGCAGCCCATCATCGCCCGAAGGCACTGTGCCAGTAACGTCGAGCACGTTGCGGTCGATCTTTTTAACGACCGAGGCCGTTCGCCGCGAACCGCCCGTAGTACACAGATTGTTGATCTGAAACAGAGTGTTCGGCGGCGTGATCGTGACCACACAAGGCCCGCCGTTCGCACCCGGCGTGACGGCGACACTGACGGCATTGTCATTCACCGGGAGTGCCGAAACCTCGGCGCCGTAATAGAACTGAAGGTCGTCCCACTCCCACGTCTGCGGAATGTAGAAACCTTTGAAATAGCTTTCGTCACCAACGATCGAGCCCTCGATCCGCTTTACACCGGCGGCGGCGATACGGTCGACAAGATTGTCGATCCCTTTGTAATTGTCGCCGTTAAAAAAGGTATTAGAGATCGAAATATCGCCCCGGCCATACACGCGAATATCACCCTTGACCGTACCGTTAGGATCCGGCAGGGAAGTGCCGTAAACGCTCGTCACGAAGCGAAAATCCGGGCCAAGCTTGTCGATAGCGGCAGCCACAGTGAAGTTTTTCATGTTCGAAGCCGGCATGAAATACTTCTCCGAGTCCTGCTCGAAAATAACCTTGCCCGAGTTCAGCGAAGCGATCTTCACCCCGACCCGGCCACGCCGAACGAGCGGATCAAACAACCGCATCCTGATCTTCGACTGAAGCTGCTCGAGCGTTTCGACCGGTTTTGTGCCCGGGGTAACAGTTGGCGACGGCGTCGCGGTTGCCGGTGTTGGAGTCGGCGTGATCGGAGCAGTTCTAGGCCGCATCGTAGCGGTCGGTTCCGGCCTCGGCTCAGCCCCGACCGACCGAATCACAACATCCCCATCAGCAAAGGAGAAAAAGATCGCCGCAGCCAGAGCAACACCCAGAAACATTCGGTTAGAGATCATGGAAGGATTTTACAGCAAAGTTGGTTTGCGACGAAAAGCACCCCTCCACAGGAGGGGACTCAAGAAACACTCCCCTCCTGGACAGGAGGGGTGGCCGCCGCTTCGGCTGACGGGGTGGTTGAGAGATCGCGGAGTGAGAAAGATAAAATGGCAAAAAGTAACACGAATTCAAACACCGCGATCCCCCAACGCCTCAACCACCCCGGCCCGCAAAGCCGGGCCACCCCTCCTGTCCAGGAGGGGAATCAAGAAAAGCTCCCCTCCTGGACAGGAGGGGTGGCAGCCGCTTCGGCTGACGGGGTGGTTGATGTTGATGCGGAGTATACAACCCAAAGGTATATCATGCTCGCTGCCATCGCCCGCGTTGCATTATCGAATCCCCAACGCCTCAACCACCCCGGCTCGCAAAGCCGAGCCACCCCTCCTGTCCAGGAGGGGAATCAGGAAAAGCTCCCCTACTGGACAGGAGGGGGTGGCAGCCGCTTCGGCTGACGGGGTGGTTGAGGCCTCGCGGAGTATGCAATGCAAAGCAATGTTATGCTCGCTGCCATCGCCCGCGTTTCATTATCGAAGCCCCAGCGCCTCAACCACCCCGGCCCGCAAAGCCGGGCCACCCCTCCTGTCCAGGAGGGGAATCAAGAAACACTCCCCTCCTGGACAGGAGGGGTGGCAGCCGCTTCGGCTGACGGGGTGGTTGAGGGCTCGCGGAGTGAGGAAGATAAAATGGCAAAAAGTAACACTAATTCAAACACCGCGATCCCCCACCTCCTCGACCACCCCGACCCGCAAAGCCGGGCCACCCCTCCTGTCCAGGAGGGGAGTTTCAGCGTTAGATATGATAAAATTTGGGGTTCTATAAATATAAGGGAAGTAGGTTTGATGCGGACGATAAAGTTTTTTGTTATTGGTGGGTTTGCGATGTTTGCGCTCGGCGTAGCCTTCTTCGGCAGCGAGACCAGAACAGCCGAGGGCAGCGTGTTTGGCAGCTCGTTAGCGGCTCCGACCGGGGTCAACGCTTCCGATGGCGACTACGCAAACAAGGTCGGGATCTATTGGGATACCATCAGAGGGGCGACGACATATCGTATATTTCGAAATACTTCGAACGATCCTGCAACCGCGACTGACGTTGGTACGACTCAGGCTAGTTTCTTTTTCGACCCGACTGTCACCGGAACGCAGCCTTATTTTTACTGGGTTCGTGCCGAGAACGGAACCGTACAGAGCCCGCTTGGTACGCCTGATCAGGGCACACGTGGCGATGGAATGCTAGACCAAACCTGGCTCTTCCAGCCGCTCGAACCGCCCATCGCTCCCGCAGGAAATCCAGTAACCGCAGCAAAAGCATCACTCGGAAAAGCCCTTTTCTGGGATGAGCAGCTTTCATCGACCCGAACCGTTTCCTGCGGAACCTGTCACCGTCCAGCCGCGGGAGGTTCCGATCCGCGGACAAATGCGGCCACGCGAAATCCCGGTTTCGATCAGATGTTTGGCACCGCCGACGACATCTTTGGCTCACCCGGCGTGCCGCAGAATCTGTCTAATGGAACATACGTTTTTGATCCGGTCTATGGCTTCGGCAACCAGGTTACTGGCCGCAAATCGCCTTCGTACCTAAATGCGGGCTACTCAAGAAGCGGCCTTTTCTGGGACGGCCGAGCGAGCGAGACCTTTCGCGATCAATTGACCAACAACGTCCTGCTTCCAACCCGAGCGGCACTTGAGAGCCAGGTAGCCGGACCGCCGCTCTCGTCGGCTGAGATGGCTCACGGCGGCCGTAACTGGAGCGACGTCGCTAGCCGCATCCAGTGTGCAAAACCGCTCGCCCTCGCAACGGATATTCCTGCAAGCCTCGAAACTTGGATCGGTACACGTAGTTATCCTGAGCTTTTTGAGGAGGCGTTCGGTACGCCCGAAGTCACGCCGGCGAGGATCGCGATGGCGATCGGCACGCACGAGCGGATGCTGTTTTCCGACCGCACGCCATTTGACCGCTCGAACGCCAATATCGAACAGATGACGCAGCTCGAACAGGATGGCCTGCAGTTATTTGTCGCGACAAACTGCAACGTTTGCCACAGCGGCCCGCTTTTGAGCAACAATCAATATCACAATATAGGCGTTCGCCCGGTCGCCGAGGATCTAGGCCGCGGCGCCGTTACGCAAAACACGGACGACAACGGCCGTTTCCGCACCCCAAATCTTCGCAATGTAGAACTCCATGCCCCGTACATGCGGAACGGACGTTTCGCGACACTCGAGGAAGTTATTGAGTTTTACGATCGCGGCGGGGACCACGACGATGCGCCGAACTTCGAAAACGGAATAATCAGGAAGCTTGGACTTTCGGCATATGATAAGCAGGCGTTAGTCGCCTTTATGAAGAGACCGATGACCGATCTCCGAGTAAAGAACGAACTGCCCCCATTCGACCGGCCGAAACTTTATACCGAGTCGAACCGAGTCCCGCAAATAACGGGAACCGGCCGGGCCGGAACGGGTGCGATCGTGCCCGAGGTCATGGCCATCGCCCCACCGATGGTGGGGAATCCGAACTTCACCGTCTCGGTTTCGAAGGCACTCGGGAATTCGCAGGCCGTACTGGTCATCGATGACGTCGATCCCGGTGTCGGCACCTCGATCCCATCTGCAGGATCGCTCGCAAGGGTTGCCGTAAATTCGCAATCGAGCGGAGCGGGAAACGGCTGGGCATCGGTCAGCGTAGTGATACCGAACTCAGAGGCGTTTGAGAATCGAACGTTCTACGGCCGCTGGTATATCGAGGATGCACAGGCGGTAAATGGGTTTTCGGTCTCGCGGCTGCTGCAGTTCACGACATTTGGCGAGGCGGTCGACATTCCGACCGTATCCATTACAGGCCGAGTCGCAACGCCGACCGGTCAGGGCCTGCGAAATGCGATAGTAAACCTCACCGATGCAACCGGCGTTCGCCGAACCGCGACGACCAGTTCGTTCGGTGTATATAGCTTTAATAGCGTTCCGACAGGAGCCGGATATTCGATGGCGGTAGCGTCGAAACGCTACAGATTTTCGCCAAGGATCTTTGACATTACAGGGGATCTGACAGGGTTTGACTTCGTCGGGCTCGAGTAAAACTGGACCGCAGGCATCCTGCCTGCAGGTAGGATGCCTGCGGTCCACAGTTATTTACACTTCGAGTACCCGCAGTCGCGGCACGAGTCGCAGCCTGATGCGTGTTCGAGCTGGCCGCTGCATTCGGGACACTTGCCGATCATGCTGGACATTTGCGTGGTTTCGATCGCTACGGTCTTGCCGATGGCACGTTCCGACTCGGGCATTCCATTCAGACGGCGTTCGATGAGAAGTAGGCACTCTGCCACGGCCTGTTCCGGTGAGGTCAGAAGGCGTTCGTTGAACCACACGGCGTGGGTAGACGTTACTTTGTTCAGGCTGTGAGCAACCTCGTTTGAGTCGAAACCGCCGCGAAGCATTTTTGAAGCGAGCAGGCCAACGCCCGGGCTGATCGGCCCGGCAACGAAGATCTCGAGGATCCGCTGCCCATCGTGATTGACCGTCACATACAGATTTTGGCCCTCGAACGGGATTTGCCAGGTCGAGCCTTGCAGTTCGCGGGGCCGCTCGACGCGTGACGGAGTGGAGGAGTGGAAGAGTTCGGGAGTTGATGAGTTGATGAGTTGAGGAGTCGAAGGCTGTTGTTCCTTCCCTGCGTCACTCCCCTTCTCCTCGACTTTCATCGCATTCAGCACCTGCCCTTCGCGGCTGCCGTCGCGATAGTAGCTGACGGCTTTGCAGCCGAGAGTGCGGGCGAGTTTGTAGAGTTCGTCGACAGATTCGACGGTGTCGTCTTTGGCTCCGTTACAGGTCTTTGAAATGGCGTTGTCGACATGCTTTTGAGCGGCGGCAAGCACCTTGACATGCTCGAGCGATTTGATCGACATGGCTGAGATGAAGTGGCTCGGCAGTTCGGCTTCATGTTCCACGACATATTCTGCCGCAGCTTTTATCGACTCTTCGTTGGTTTGATCGACCGTTAAACCGAGAGCTTCGGCGGCTGGAGTGTGAACGTAAGTTCGGGTTCCGAGCGTATCCTGACGGACGTATGCCCAAGAGAAGTTAGGCTCGATCCCAGACGAAGTTTCGGCCACCAAGGAGATCGTACCCGTCGGAGCAATGGTAGTTACCTCGTAGTTGCGAGGCGTAAGCGGAATGTCGCGGGGAATGCCGATCTCGTCGTAGATAAACCGGGCATACGCTTCCTTGTTTGCTTCGAACTCCGGGAAAACACCTTTTTCCTTCCCGAGATTGAGCGATGCGAGCCATGATTCACGTCGGACAAAGCCCATGACGCGTTCCATCAAGGCGATCGATTCATCGCTGCCGTAGGTCACGCCCATCTTCAGGCAGAGATCTGCAAAGCCCATGATGCCCAGGCCGACCGGGCGGGTGCGTTTGACGACATCATCGATCTCAGGCAGCGGGAAATAACCGGCATCGACCACGTTATCGAGGAACTGGGTGCAGAGTTGAGTGACGCTTGAAAGTCGCTCCCAATCGACGACACCTTCGCCGTCCGAAACTTGTTTGTAAAACTTGGCAACGTCGATCGAGCCGAGATTGCACGAGTTGTTGAAATGAAGCTGCTGTTCGCCGCACGGGTTGCACGCGTATATCGGGCCCATCGAGTTCATCAGATGGTTGTGACGATTGACCTGATCGATAAAGATGATGCCCGGTTCGGCGTACTTATGGGCCGAAGCGATGATGCGGTTCCATATGTCGGGTGCGAAAACCATTCCGGGCAGAGGCGGCGGTTCGATGATGCAGTCGCTGAGATCGGCGGTTTCAAACCCGAGCTTGTCCGCAAAGGTAGCCGTTGAACCGTCGGCACGGCGATAGACGACATAGTCCTGGCCGGTTGCGGCATCGTACACCGCTTGAGTCCAGGGTTCTCCGTTGAACTCGGTTTGGAACCACGTGCCCTTCTCAACCGCCTCCATAAACATGTCTGTGACCGTCACCGATATGTTGAAGTTGGTGAGACTAGTTTGATCGTTCTTGGCGTGGATGAAACGGAGAATGTCGGGATGCGAAACACGCAGAATGCCCATATTTGCACCGCGGCGAACACCACCTTGCTTCACGACCTCGGTCGTTTGATTGACGATGTTCATGAAGCTAACCGGGCCCGATGCAACGCCACGAGTCGAATTGACCATCGAGCCCGCAGGGCGTAAAAATTCGTAGGTCATGCCCGTCCCGCCGCCCGTCTGGTGAATGATCGCAACGTGCTGGGCATGTTCCATGATGCCTTCGATCGAATCAGGTACGTTGAGAACAAAGCAGGCAGCAAGCTGGCCTTTCGGCTTGCCGGCGTTGACCAGACAAGGGGTGTTCGGAACGAACTCGCGGGCGAGCATGACGGCGGTCATCTCGTTGTAGAAGAGCTTTTGTTTGAACGGCTCGGTCTCAGCTTTTGAAACATGACCGACCACGCGGCGAACGATGTCCGCCCAAGTTTCGAGCGGTTCACCGTTTTCGTCTTTGAGAGCATATCGCTTGCTGACGACCTTTTGAGCGTTGAGGCCGAGCGGGATGAACTCGCGTGCAGTAGCTGTTCCGGCGCCGTTTCCAACGCCGTTTTTATCGAGAAATGTGCTTATTGCCGACTCAAAAACTGTGCTCATATGTGGCCCTACGCTCCTTTATAAAGATGCCGAGACGAATCTACCCGATTAACGCTATTTTAACATTAGAAAATAGCATTTGATAGCTTTTAGATGAGATGAATTGTGTTAAGCGAACTTGAAGATGCGTATGTAAGTCCGATCTGCAAGTAGTTGAAGTTTAGTGAAAACGGTCAAACCTTGTCAATGTTTTTTTGCACAAGATATTGTGCATCGTTGTGGAGCAACCACGAGTAGTATTTATTTTGCGTGGTTTTGATCTTTGATAATTTATTTGGGTGCTAGTGCACTTCGTAGCACCATTCCGGGATTTGCCCAGCCGTTCAGGTAGGAGCCCGAAGTTAGCTGCTTTTCGTTCGCACCCGTCAGGTCTATCGAGAATAACTGCTCGTTTTCGGTGTCGCCAGCTTTCACTTCGCGATGGAAAATGATTTGTTTTCCGTCCGGAGACCACACTGCGGTACGACCGGCTATTTTGGTCAATGCTCGCAAATTCGAGCCGTCCGAATTCATCACACATGCTTGAAACGGCGAATCGTTGATCCTGCAGGTTAACGCGATCTGTTTTCCATCGGGCGACCATGCGGGCGCACGTTCCTCGTCATTGTTATTTGTCAGGCGGCGAGGTTTTTCGCGGCCGCTGGGATTGATAACGAAAACCTCGGCACTAGTCGCTTTGTCGTGCGGGACGTTGACACCATATCTCGTAAAGGCGATAGATTTCCCGTCGGGCGACCAATCCGCATCTTCATCGATCATCGAGGGGTCATTGGTAAGATTCCACGGTTTGGCTTTTCCTTTGAGGAAATCGTCGACGTTCAGGATAAAGATATCGCTGTCTGAGGTAGCCGATCCGGGATTCATGCGGTTCATTGTTCCACTCCCGGAAGCACTTGCGTGATACGCGATGTGCTTTCCGTCAGGTGACCAGGTTGCTGACGATCCTCGCACGAGATGTCGCTGATCGGAGCCGTCTGAGTTCATTATAAAGAGATCGGAAAGATTGTTGGGGTCGCCCGGTTTTCGCAGACGGCCGCTTTCGAATACGATCCGGCGTCCGTCGGGCGAGATGTTTGGGTACCCGTCGCCAAATCTATTGTTCGTAAGACGGCGCTGATTTGAGCCGTCCATATCCATGAGATAGATCTCGGAAGCAAGAAAAAACTCGGCTATCGATTCGGCCTTGTGATCGCGGGTACTGACAAATGCGATAACGGGCACCAATTCGTCCTTCTGCTTTTTCTGAGCATCGGTATCAGCCACAGAAATCAACAATATCGTGAGAAAAAAGATGACACGGGCAGACGAAGCGGATGATTTGCTGAATAAGTTCATTTATGCCTCATTTGTAAATCTATGCTAGCGAATGTACACCACCAGGAATCGATAGGTCAATGATTTGACAACCAGTCATCGGCCTTCACAAACTATTGAAGATGGACAAACTTATACACGGAACCGCTGCCGACGATACGGTCAGAGTTATAGCCGTTGTTACGACAGACACGGTCGAAGAGGCGATCCGTCGGCATGGGACTTGCCCAACGGCGTCCGCCGCACTTGGCCGAATGCTTTCGGGGGCGGCTCTAATGGGCGCGAGCCTAAAAGATTTTGACCGGCTGACGCTGCGGATCGATGCTGATGGCCCGATCGGTGGTGTAGTTGCTGAGGCAAACAATACGGGCGGTGTTCGTGGCTACGTTCGAAATCCGCTGGCGGAATTGCCTCCGAAGCCGGACGGCAAATTTGATGTCGCCGGGATTGTCGGAAAGGGAATGTTTCACGTTATCCGCGAGTCCGGATTTGATATAGGGCTTCACCGCGAGCCTTACATCGGGTCGGTGCCAATACAGTCCGGAGAGATCGCAGAGGACCTTGCGTTTTACTTTGCAAAGTCTGAGCAGATCCCGTCGGCCGTGCTGCTGGGAGTTTTGCTTCAAAAGTCGGAGCCCTTCGTGACGGCATCGGGCGGTGTTTTGATCCAGATGATGCCCGGCGTTAATGATCATATCGTGACGATGATCGAAGATACCGTGGCCCATGCGCCGCACCTCACATCGGTCATCAAGGAGGGAGCGACTCCGGAGGATCTGATACGCTTAACGCTCGGTATTATTGACTTCGAGGTGCTTGGTGAGAAGGATATCTCGTTCCAATGCACCTGCTCTCGCGAACGCGCCTTTACGATGATCGAGGCGCTTGGGAGGGACGAACTCAAGTCGATGCTCGAACAGGAGAAGGGAGCGGTGATGAATTGCGGATTTTGCAATGAAACCTATCGTCTTGACGAAGACGATCTACGAGATCTCATCGGAAAACTCGCGTGATCATCGTGACGGAACGAAAACGGCTTGAGTCCAGGCCATTTTACCGTTCGACTCGACGATCCTTGCTCGTACGTAGCCCTCGTTTCCGGTGATCTGATAAACAGCAGGGTTTGCACCGGTTTCAGTCAGCATTTTGCCGTTCTTTCCTATGAACTGGGTGCGATAGCGGCTATTCGTGAGGGCCCTGATGGAGACCGAAACTTGCTTTGGGCCAAGCTCAACATCCGTCAGCTCAACGCCGGTCGAAGCGTAGAAATTCCCGGTTCGCAGTCCTTCGAGAATTGCGTTTCTCGTAAGTTCCTTTGCTCGAACGTAGATCCAGCCGTGACCCGGTGTGGACGCTGTCGGGTCACCGATACGCTTGAAGCTGTGCGAATCATCATCCGCTATCGCGTAAACGGCTTTGCCGCTCGATAGGACGGCATCCCAGAGCGACTCGGCACTCGGCGAGTCGATGCTGCCCTGATTATTTACCAGAAAATGGCCGTTGTGGATCTCGAGCAAAGAATAGCCGCGAAGCTTGATCAGGTGTTCGGCGGTCAAAGCCCAGCCGAAGTTCGGGTGATTGATCTGAGCGACTCCGCCCGCCGCGACGATCTCGTCAATGTTTTTTTGGAGTGTTTCGACCGCTCCGCTCAACTTGGCCGGCATAATGGCTTTGGTGATGCCTAAACCATTTGAGTGGTATGGTTTACCGTTGTACGAGTCCGTCACTTCCTGACCCGAAATGACCAGAAACTGATCGGCTTGGGCAAACAGGGCGTTCAGCGGAGCAACGTCGGTAATATACTCGTGGTCGGTGATAAACACGAAGTTGTAACCTCGCTCGCGATACCAGGTGACGGCAGCATCGGGCGTTGAGTCACCGTCGCTGTTAAGCGTATGCGTGTGGGTGTTTCCTTTGAACCAGCGTTCCTTAACCTGAGCCGCCGCCGGCACACTCAGTAATGATAGAACGATCGCAGAAAGAAGCAGGTTTTTTCGTATCATATGCTTTTTAGCAGCTATGCGATAGATCGATAGCTGCCGCGGAAATAGAGTAAAGGATCACCTTCGCGTGTTTGCGTTTTCTCGACTTCTGCAACGAATATCGAGTGATCACCACCGTCGAAGACATTTATAACACGACATTCAAGTGCGGTGAGCGTACCTTCAATGACCGGAACGCCACCTATGCCGGGACGGAATTCGAGGCCGACAAATTTGTCTTGGATCGGGGTCGCAAAACGCTCGGAGATCGCTTGTTGAGTCTCGTCCAGCGTGTGAACGGCGCAAATGCGTGATTCGAGAAATGCGAAATGACTCGCGGTCGCTTTCTCGATACAGACTAGAACCAGAGGCGGCGCCAGCGAAACGGAGCAGAAAGCTGAAACGGTTAGGCCGTGAAGCCCGCCTTCAGCGTCGACTGTGGTCACAACCGTAACACCGCTTGCAAAACAGGAAAGAGCCCTTCGGAAATCGGTTTCAGTGATTGGCATGTCTAGGAAAAGAATCTACATTATCGCAAATGGCTGCGCAAAAATGCGAATTTTGATTCGATGGGATGATAAAAGATAATTGTCTTCGATGCACCAGCTCACTGAATTTCTAAAAGGCGTTACCTGCGATGTCGATGCGCGGCTGGATCAATTAATACCCGCTGGTGCTACTTCACCGCGGACCCTGCACGAGGCCATTCGCTGGAGTGTTTTTGCGGGTGGGAAGCGCTTTCGCCCGGCAATATTGATCGCAGTCGGCGAGGCTTTGGGAGCACCGCGATCAACTATGCTAAGTACGGCAGCGGCCGTCGAGATGATCCACACCTACTCGCTCATTCACGATGATCTGCCGGCGATGGACGATGACGATCTGCGGCGGGGAAAAGCTACCTGTCACGTTAAGTTTGGTGAGGCGACCGCGATTCTTGCGGGTGATGTTTTACAGACGTTGGCGTTCAAGGCCGTTGCTGACGATGCTGGGCTCTCGGCGGAAGACCGCATCCGCATAATTTCGTTGCTGGCTGAGGCCTCAGGCACGCCGTACGGGATGGTTTCCGGACAGCAGCTCGATCTGGATGCGGAAGGGAATGAATTGTCGATCCAAGAGATCGCTGAGATCCATGCTCAAAAAACCGGTGCTTTAATTACCGCCTCGGCCGTTTGCGGGGCCATTATCGCCTCGGCAAGGGAAGAGGAGATCACGGTTTTTAGATCGTTTGGTGAAAAGCTGGGCCTCCTGTTCCAAATAACTGACGATCTTCTCGATGTGACTCAAGAAACGGCGACCCTCGGAAAGACTGCGGGTAAAGATGTTTCTTCCCGGAAGGCTACCTACCCGGCCCATTACGGTCATGTGAAGACCGGTGAGATGGCAAAGACGGTTCGCGACGATGCTCTGAAGGGGTTAAATGATCTTGACCGTGACACCGTTCTACTTCGAGGCATGGTCGAATTCGTCGTCAGCCGCAATTCTTAATTTCACGGCTTGCGGAAAATCTCGTTCATTCGGGTTTTGTAGAACTTGGTTTTTCGTATGAGCGAGAACGCAAAGGATTCAAACACAACACTGGCCAAGGCTGCCGCGATATCGGCGGCGGTTGTATTTCTGTACGCAACCGTGCTTTCTAAGCTAGGCCGCGACTGGTGGACCGATGAGAATTACTCGCACGGGCTATTGGTACCGTTCGTGATAGGGATGATCGTCTGGCGTGAATGGGATCTATTCTCCAGCGTTCGGCGGGATCCCGCAGTGATCGCTGGTTTTTGTATTGTACTTGTCTCACTTTTTTTCCTTTTCGCGGGAACTCTTGGCGCCGAGCTGTTTACCACACGTATTTCCTTTGTCCTCATGCTCGTCGGGCTTGTGGTCTATTTGTTCGGCCTGAGGATATTGAATTTATTACTGGTGCCATTTGCTTTGCTCCTGCTCGCAATCCCAATACCGCAGATCATTTTTAATCGCATCGCCTTTCCGCTCCAGACCTGGGCATCACAGATGGCGGTATGGGGCATTCGTTTTTTCGATGTTCCAACGCTTAGGAAAGGTAACGTCATCGACATTTTGCCGCAAGGTTCGACTCAGACGATCTCGCTTGAGGTGGTTGAGGCGTGCAGCGGGATCAGGTCGTTGATGACGCTGGTCACGCTTGCCCTGATCCTGGGTTATTTCACCCGCCGTTATGAACGGGGTGGATTTGCAAATATGGCTCCGTCAGATCTCGTGCGGGCATTGTTGCTAATGCTGCTCGCAATACCGATCGCCGTGGTGACAAATGCAGCCCGAGTCTCAGGAACCGGTATCCTCACTTACTATTACGGCAAGCAGGCCACTGAAGGGACTTGGCACGATACCTCCGGATGGATGGTGTACGTTGTTGCGTTGGTCCTGTTGATAGGGGCGAATGTGCTTTTGAAAAAGCTTATTCGCGGCAGGGAAGTAGCTGATGGCTCATTTGTCTCGGGCGGGATCTCATCGGCGAGAAGCGCTCCCGTCTTGCCTTTGATAGCTGCCATTATTGCGGGCGGGATTCTTGTCAATTGGTTTGTTTCCAGAGCTGATGATCTGCCTGAACGCCGGTCACTTACTGAGCTTTCGCAGACTCTTGGAGTCTGGACACAGCGTGGCAACGAGATAAAGTTTGACGAGGGCATCGAAAGCGTTTTACGCACCAGCGACTACACGATGCGTGAGTATACGACCACAGATGGTCGCGTAGCAAATATTTATGTGGGTTACTACGCCTCACAACGTTCGGGTGCTACATACCATAGTCCTCAAAACTGTTTGCCCGGAGCTGGTTGGGTAATGAAAGACCCGCAGGTGGTCGAGATCGATCTTGGCGATGGCAGAAGTTTCTCCGCTAATCGATACATCATACAGAACGGTATCTACAACGAGGTAATGATCTATTGGTATCAAGGGCGCGGCAGATTTGAGCCTAGTGAGTATAGCGATAAGTTCAATACCATCTTCGACAGCATCACACGCCGCCGCAGCGATGGTGCGATCGTCCGAGTGATGACAAGCGTCGGCTCGGACGAAACTGCAGGGGTCAAAGCCGCAACTGATCTTGCGTCTAATCTTGCAGAATCTCTTTCACCATTTGTTCCTGAATAGTATCGATCTCTCCTAACCGTAAGAAAAATCTGAAATCTACTTCCGATTGTATGTATCTCTGAACTACCAGTGAACACTGGGATTTAGTTTTTGAAATAGAGATAAATCGCGGAGTCAGCTAAATAGAAAGTTAGCGACCTGCAAAACGCTCGATCAAAAGGCCGGAGCGAAGTTTCACTGCCCCGAAACCCGCCCCTGTCGATCTTAGCGACCAATTTAACGATCTATGCTAAACCGAGAGTGCCAGTTGTCTCGTAGTCGTTTCGCCTACCTGCTTTTATTCCTTTGCGTAGGGCTTTTCACAGCCTCATGTACGTCATCGACCTCGCTGGTCGCAAAGGGAGAAGAACACCTCCAGAAAAGAAAGTTCCATGATGCCCTAATGCAGTTCCGGGCTGCGGTCGAATATGACAAGGACTCGGCAGCCGCACACTGGGGAATGGCACGCGCCTACGAGAAACTCGGCCAGTTCACCGAAACGGTCGAGGAACTTAGAAAAACGGTCGAACTCGACGATAAGAATCTAGATGCGAAAGCAAAGCTAGCAAATTACTTTCTGCTGGTTCAGCCGCCGCTGACCAGTGAAGCAGAAAAGCTTCGAGACGAGATCCTCGCCGCAGACAGCGGTTTCATCGAGGGCCACATTTTGACGGCATCGATAATGGCCACGCAGGGAAAACCTGACGCCGACGTTGTCGAAGCGATAAATAAAGCCATAGCCCTTGACCCGCAGCGGATCGAATCCTATATCAGCCTCCAAAGGCTTTTCATGACGAGGGAGAAAGCTCCTGAGGCTGAAGAAGCTATCAAACGAGGCATCGCGGCTGTGCCTGATTCAACGCTTGGCCACATCGAGTATGGCCGCTTTTTGATGTACTCGGGCCGCGACGAAGAAGCCGAAAATCAATTTAATAAGGCGATCGCGACCGACAATACAAATATCGAGGCCCGCGAAGCTCTGGCAGAATTTTTTGTAACGAGCGGACAGATAGACAAAGCCGAACAGGCCTACATTGAGCTGGTTCGCATTCAAGAGAACAGTCCGGAAAGCCGGCTCGTGCTGGCAGAGTTCTACGATAAAGCGAACCGCGGCGACGAGGCGATAGCCACTTTGAATCAAGTGCTAGTGGACGCGCCCGAATACGTTCTCGCACGATACCGGTTGAGTAATATCCATCTCGACAGAAAAGAAAGCGAAAAGGTCGAGGAACAGCTAGTGGCTTTGTTCAAGATCAACGATGACGACATCGAAGCTTTGATGCTCCGAACTCGGCTTCGAATGCAGGAACACAAGGTCGAGGAAGCCGTTAAGGATCTTACCGAAATTCTTAAGAAGCAGCCTAGCAGCCGCGAACCGCTTTTCATGATGGCCCAAGCGAAGTTGTCACTTGGCCTTCTCGACCAAGCGAACGCATTTCTTGGCGATCTTGAAAGGTATCATCCGACATTCCTGAATGCCGGACTCGTTCGGATCCAGGCTGCTTTTACGGCAGGCGATGCGTCCACTGCCCTAAGGCTTTCAAACGAGCTTATAAAGAGATCGAATGCTGCGGTTCCGACGTCCGATCAACCTATTCAGATGGTTCAGGACGTTAGGGTCAAGGCGATATCGTCGCGGGGCCTGGCTCATCTGGAGCTCGGAAGATATTCGGAGGCGAAATCCGATCTGCAGGAAGTGCTGAGGGTTTCGCCGAGGTCATCCGCTGCGATGGTGAATCTTGCAAAGGTGTTTGTCGCCGAAGGCAATTTGCCCGAAGCATATTCACTTTACGAAAAGGCACTTAACGCGGATCCGAGGAACTTCGACGCGATCAGCGGGATCGTAAACATCTCGATTCGCCAAGGCCAACCGGAAAAGGCTCACGCGAGGCTTGATTCTCTTATCGAGGCAAACGCTGGACGCGGCGAGGTGCTCGCGGCCCTTAGTTTCCTGAAATCGAATGTGTATTCGGCTGAGAAGAATCCAGAACAGGCTGAACGCCACCTTCTCAACGCTATTTCAACAGACCCGGACTATTTGCCGGCCTACTCGGCTTACGCAAGCTTTTTGGTTTCGCAGAAGCGGATATCAGAGGCGCTCGACCAGTACCGAAAGGTTGTCGAGAAACGGCCGGTTGCTCCTGCATTTACAATGCTTGGGATTCTCGAAGACTCGCAGGGGAATACTTCTGCCGCCGAGAAGGCATATCGTAGAGCCCTCGAACTAGCCCCTGAGACGCCGATCGCCGCAAACAATCTGGCGTGGCTGATAGCCGAACAGCAGGGGAATCTCGATGAGGCATTGCAGCTCGCCACGATGGCTGTCAGCAAGGGACAAACCACGGCAGGATTCTACGATACGCTGGGGTGGGTTTACTTGAAAAAAGGCCTGGCCTCGCCAGCGGTTGAGCAGTTCCGAAAAGCGGTAGCTGTCGAGCAGTCGGCGGCACAGAAGACGGGGTCGATCCCGGTGCCGGGATACAGAGTTCGCCTTGGGATGGCTCTCGCAAAAGCCGGTGATAAAGAATCGGCCCGCCGAGAGGTTGAGACCTCGCTGCGGCAAATAGCAAATCTATCGCAGCGTGAGATACAGGATGCGAGGTCAGTGCTCGCAACACTTTGAGGCGGGTTGGAGTTTTAGATGTTGATATTTCAAGCAAGTACGGCAAATCCAACGATGGTAGAGATGATCACCGTCTCGCTGCCTGAGTCTGTCGGGTTGCTGATCTTTGGAGTGATGCTCGCGCTGGCGGCGGTGATCTTGAGATCGCTCTTTGCGAGAGAAGAAAAATCAAAGGCCGAGGAAGAGAACGGTTAGTTTAGCAGGTAAACAAAATGGCTGAATTTAGACAGAGAAAACCAGGCGAGATACTCGCAATGGTCAAACGACAGAAGTGGTTGATCATTTTGCCGATGATCACTCTGACGGTTGCTATCGGATATATCGTTTATCGATTGCCGAGCGTTTATGAATCGACATCGCTTCTTACCGTCAAACCGCCCACCATTTCAGCGAACCTAGTGGCGCCCGTTTCGCGTGAGGATCTCTCGCAGCGGCTGTCGACGATCAATCAAGAGGTGCTCAGTCGCTCATCGTTGGAGCCGATGATCCTCAAATACGATCTGTACAAGACGGAAAGGGGAGCCGGAGTTCCGATGGAACTGATCGTCGAGAAGATGTACAAGAACATCAATGTTGAGATGGCGGAAACCGGAAATGAACGAGTCGCCGGTTTCAAGATCAGTTATCGAGATCGTGACCCTCAGTCGGCGCGAAACGTTACCGCCGAACTAGCTACGAAATATGTAAACCTGCAGGTTCAAAACTCCGTCGAGGTGGCCGAGTCTACAAACGAACTTTTCGAACGTCAGCTCAACGAAAAGAAGACAAATCTCGATGAGTTGGAGAAGCAGCGGCTCGAGATCATGATGCAGAATGTGTCTACTCTGCCTGAGAGTGAGCAGGGCCTTGTTGCCCAGCTTGAGGGGCTTCGCCAAAGGGATGACACCATAACAAAAGAAAAACAGGCTCTCTACAGCGAAAAGGGCCGTCTGAGCGACGGGATCGCAGCCAACAATCGCCAGATGCGGCTGATCGAGGACTTTGGAGAAAAGGAAAATCAGGACACCGCACGTCAGGCTTCGCAGATAGAAGATTCGCCGGTTTACGCGCAGCTCATCCAAAAAAGAGCTGACTTGAAAGGCCAGCTCGATAATCTGCTTAAGGTCTATAAACCAAAACATCCTGCCGTTGTCGCGAAGAATAGCGAGATCGAACGCCTCAACGACGAGCTGGAAGGCTTGAGAAAGAACACCGATCGACGTGTTGCGGTTGCTGCTCAGTCGAGCAGCCGAAAAGCCGAGATGCAGCAGAAGAATCTCGAACTCGAGAATCAGAGACTGCAGGCTCAGATCGGTCAGATCGAGTCGCAGCTCCTTACCAAGGATTCTGAGCGTCAGCAGAATGCCGTGCAAATAGCGGCTCTGGAATCGCGTATCAATGCGATCCCGCAAGTCAAGGTCGCTCTTGAGAGCGTTACAGCTCAGCTTGGTTCCGCCAAGATGGCATACGACGAAATACTGAAGAAAAAGAATGATGCCGGCGTAACTTTGGATGTCGAACAGGGCCAGCAGGGTGAGACCATCCGCGTTCAGGACCCGGCTAACGTGCCTCAATCACCGGTCGCTCCGAAACGATTTATGTTGACGATGATGGGAGCCGGCATCGGATTGATGCTCGGGCTCCTGCTTGCGGCGTTCTTTGAGGTGCCCCGTCTATTTAAGATCCAGAATATTGAGGATGCTAAGCACTATACCGGACTCCCCGTGCTTGCTTCGGTGCCGCCGCTCTTGTCGGTTGGTGAAAAAACCTGGATCCGCCGTTCTTCATGGCTGAAACTCGCCGCCGGAACCGCAATAGCGATCGGGATCATCCCGCTTATCATTCTGATCCTTCAGTTAACACGGCTTTTTGACAGATTTGTATAGGAATTAGCTTCTTAAGGTTTTGACCCGGATCTACCGGAACAGAGGTTGAGATAGAAACTTATGTATCAAGAATTCTTCGGTTTAGACGATTCTCCATTTACTTTGACGCCTGATCCGCGGTTTATCGTGTTCACGCCGAGTTATAACGAGGTACTCGCGAGCCTTTATTACGGTCTTGAGAATGCGAAGGGCCTCATCGTCCTGACCGGCGAGGTCGGAACGGGTAAGACGACAGCACTTCGGTGGATACTGCGCCGCCTCGATTCGAGTGTGCTCGCGGCTTATGTTTTTAATCCGCGTCTATCGATCGACGAATTCTACCATCACGTTACGCAGATGCTCGGTATCAAGGATTGGTCCAACAAATCCGAGCTGCTCACGCTGATGGGCAAGGTGCTCGAAGAACGGCATCGCCGCGGACTTCGTACCGTGATAATCATTGACGAAGCTCACGAGCTTTCCGACTTCGTGCTCGAGGAGATCAGGCTTTTGCTGAACTTCGAGTCGGATAATGCAAAGCACCTGCAGATCGTGCTCACCGGTCAGCCGGAACTCCGCGATAAGCTGAATCAGCAGAATCTCCGCCAGCTTAAACAGCGAGTTGCCCTCCGATGCACGATGCATCCTTTTCCAAATGTCGAGGAAGTCGACCGCTACATCACCGAGCGTTTGATGATCGCCGGATCGGACCAGCCGAACGTCTTTACGCCGGGAGCCGTTGACTTTATCTACCAGTGCAGCGACGGCATTCCGCGTCAGATCAACAACCTTTGCGACAACGCTATGCTCGCGGCCTATTCCGCCGGAGAGCCGGTGATCGGCCGTCAGATCATAGAAGCGGTTGCCGATAATCTGGACATGCTGCCTAGAAAGGATAACTTGATCGCTTCTGAACAGGCATTTCAATCGCCGGCAGGCCGTGTTCTACGGGCAGATGCCAAGGATGATATTTGGCACGGAGCCGCCCGGACAGAGGCCGTAAAGCCCCGTATCTTCAAACCCGAGCCTCAACCGGAATCTCGTGGGTCGAATGGATATTCGAACGGCGACACCCTCATATTTGAGGACCTGGATGACGACGTGACACTCGAACTCGGCACACTTAATGGTTTCAACAAATTCAACTCATAGTTTCGCTCGAAGCGAAATAGATCGGAGAGTTCAACAATGAGCATTCTCAAAGCATTACAAAAAAAGCATACCGAAAGGCTCGGCGGCGAATACAACCCGTCGGACAAGATAGTCCCTTTTAATCCGAGCGTTCGGCGGACAAATTTGCCGCCAGACCTGCTCGGTGAGGACATCAAGATCGGTAGCCCAAGTTCGGCGTTCATAGGGCAGCCGGATTCAACGAACGGGACGGCACTCCCTGTTCGATTGGAGACGGAGATCTCTGCCGGGGCAAAATTGGACGCCGAATCCTTAACGCGCGTCGGTGGTCGACAGCTTCCTGACTTTGTCAGCTGGGCTGTCGACACCGAACGCGTTGAGCCAAGACTGGTTGCGATCACGCAGCCCTTGTCGAATTATTGCGAAGAGTACCGCAGCCTCCGTACTCATGTTCTCCACAAGAGCCAGCGTCAGAAGTTGCAGTCGATAGTCGTCGCGAGTGTCAATCCGAGCGAAGGCAAATCAGTTACTGCACTGAACTTATCATGGCTTCTGGCCCAAACAGATGGTGTCAACTGCCTGATCATCGATAGCGATCTGCGCATGCCGAGCCTGGGCGATTACCTCGGTATCGAAACGGATACGGGCCTATCGCATGTGCTCGACGGAACCGCAACCTTGGCAGAGTCGATAGTCCGGCTTGAGCCTTCCGGGCTTCATATCTTGCCGGGTGGAGAAGCTCGTAATGACGTTGCTGAAATGATATCGGGCCCGCGTTTCAAAGAGATCCTGCGAGAGGCCCGTGAGATGTTTGACTACATTATTATCGATGCTCCGCCATTGGGCATCTTTACGGATGCGACCGTTCTGATCAACCACGCCGATGGTGCGATGCTCGTCGTGCGGGCAAATCGTACGCGTTACAGCGTGATCGAACGCTTGCTCGAACCGATCCCACGCGACCGATTGCTGGGCGTTGTCTTGAATCAGAGTGAAGACGTGCTTGAAGAATCGCATTACAACTACGGGTACTACAACTACAAACGGCTCGGTGAAGCGGTAGCTCCTCAGTAAAGCCGAAAAAAATGGGTGCTGCAAGATTTAGTTCAAGGTTGTTCTGGTTACTGCTGGCTGATGCCGCGATCATTTATTGCGGCGTCATCTTAGCACTCTACCTGCGCCTTGGCCTTGCGGGGTCTGAGAATGAACTAAACGCTAAGAATGGCTGGCTAAAAATATCGTTGGCTACGTGTGTCTGCCTGCTTCTCCTCTACTTTTACGATCTTTACGACTATATCGTAATGACCAATCGGCGTGAACTTCTGCTCCGGCTAGTTCAGGCGCTTGGCATAGCTTGGGCTCTTCTCGCTTTGTTCTTCTACTTTGTTCCCGGGATGCTCATCGGCCGCGGCGTTACGGTCCTGTCGGTTCCGATCGTATTGGTTCTGCTTCTAGGGTGGCGGGTGCTCATCCACGGTTTGACCGGGCACCCTGATATCGGTGAAAAGATCCTCGTAGTCGGCACCGGCAAATCCGCCCTTGATACCGCGGAAGCCGTTTGGGAACGGCGTGATGCCGGATATCGCATCGTCGGTTTTCTCTCGGAAAATGGAGCCAAACCGCGAGAGAAACTCGGACGATCCGAGATCCTCGGAAAGGCGCACGAACTCGAGTCCGTAATCCGCAGTGAGCGCATCGACCGCGTTGTGATAGCGGTCCGTGAACGGCGAGGAGCCTTTCCGACCGAAGCTTTGCTGAAAATGAGCCTCGCGGGCGATGTGTCGATCGAGGAATGCACTTCTTTTTTTGAACGCATTACGGGCAAGGTGCACGTCGATATGCTCCGCCCATCGTGGCTGATCTTTGCCAACAAAAGGCGTGAATCGCAGTTGAAGCTCGTCGTCCGTGAGGCGATCCATAGGCTACTGGCACTTGTCGGGGCGATCGTTTCTTTGCCGATCGCGATCATTACGGCGATCTTGATCAAGCTGGACTCGAGAGGGCCGATATTCTACATGCAGGAGCGGGTCGGTAAGGGCGGTAAACCGTTTCGGGTCATCAAGTTCCGCTCGATGAAAACGGATGCTGAGGCCGACGGCAAGCCCATCTGGGCGGTTACGAACGATGACAGGACGACGCGCGTTGGAAAGGTCATTCGAAAGCTTCGGATCGATGAGATACCGCAGTTTTGGAACATTCTGAAGGGCGAAATGAGTTTTGTCGGCCCGAGGCCGGAGCGTCCGCACTTTGTCGATCAGTTGGCCAAGGAGATCCCATATTACGAGCATCGGCATCTGGTTGCTCCGGGTCTGACGGGCTGGGCTCAGATCAAGTATCCGTACGGTGCCTCGGTTGCGGATGCGATCCAAAAGCTCCAGTACGACCTTTATTACATCAAGAATCAGAGCCTTACGCTCGACCTTGTGATCGTCTTTGACACGGTCAAGACCGTTCTGTTTGGAAAGGGAAGATAGCAAAATTGGATTCACAAGTGGAATAGTTGTTTAACACCAACGGACGAGGAAATGGTTATGAAAGTTAAGTTTTTATCAAGTAGTTTATTGACGTTCGTTCTCAGTGCTTTGCTTTTTTCTTTAACGGCTCATGCCCAGTCGGATACGACAAAAGCGGACGTCCTAAAGTCGGACAAGCAGCCAAAAAGTTCGGTGCCGCTGCCGGCCCCGACTTCGGAAAATGAGAAATCGGCCGAGACAGACGAAGTCGTATCTGACGACGACATCGTGCCGTATTACAACAATTACCTAAAGGAATACCGCCTCGGTCCAAGCGATGTGATTTCGGTCGAAGTTTTTGGGCAGTGTCCTGAATACTGCATCCTGAGCAAGCCCGTGCCGCCCAACGCCCGCATCACATACCCGCTTATCCGCGAGGGCATCCTCGTCGCCGGAAAGACAGTCGAGCAGGTTGCAGCCGAGATAACCAAGAAACTCGATGAGTTCATCATCGACCCTAAAGTGTCGGTGACCCTCGAAAAGGCGATGTCGACGCGATACAGCGTTATGGGCAACGTGGCCGCACCCGGCGTTCGCGTCATGGACCGAAAGGTGAGCGTTTACGAGGCCATTCTCGAATCGGGCGGCGTGACGAAGAACGGCAACAAAGACAAGGTCTACGTTGTCAGCTACACCCGCGACGGACGGCTCGAACGTAAACAGGTCAGCCTTTCGAAAATGGAAACAGGCAAGGCCGATATGGTTTTTCTGAACCCGGGCGATCAGGTCTTTGTTGCCGGAAAGGGCTTTACCATTGACAAGTTCTTTGATGTGCTCGGCAAGGCGAGTGCGGCCCGATTGCTGTTCGGAAGCCCGTTCTAAAAGGTCATTCGAAATGCGTAAAGTTCAAGCAATAATATTTGTGTTCGCCGTTCTTTTCGGAGCTGCGAATGCACGCGCCGAGTGGGTGAAGCGAAATACGAACAGTTTCGCGTGGTTTAAGGACATAACGTTTCTAGACGCCAACCGCGGCTGGATCGCGGGAACTGACGGTGTTTTGCTTTCCACTCAGGACGGCGGCAAAACATGGGTCCAGGCAAAAAAGTTTACGGCTGATGCGATCCAGCAGATCCATTTCGTTGATCCGAACAAAGGGTGGATGCTCTGCGAACGCAGTGTCTTCGACAGAACGACCAGGACCGCATCATACCTTAGACGGACGCTCGACGGCGGCAAAACCTGGGATAAATTCGAGTTCGAAGAGGGTGGCCGCGAACGTGTTGCTCGGCTGCTTTTCGCCCCCGATGGCCGCGCAATGGCTTTTGGCGAGGGCGGTGTCATATATCAGCTGCAGGAAGACGGTCAGTCGTGGAAAAAGGTCCAAACGCCTATCCACTATCTGATGCTCGGTGGTGCTTATGCCAACGAACGTATCGGAGCCATCGTCGGGGCCGGCGGAACGATCATGTTTACCGAAGACTCGGGTTTTACCTGGGAAAAAGCTTCGCTCATCGGTGACCGCGACATGAGATTCAGCTCAGTATTTTTCTCGGGCGACAAAGGCGCCTGGGCGGTCGGTACAAAAGGGCGAATATTTCGCTCGAACGGCGGCGGACGACTATGGCGACAGCAGTTTTCCGGCGTCACGGCCAATCTGACCGACGTATATTTTACGAGCACCACGAGCGGTTGGGCGATAGGTGAAAACGGCGTGATCGTCCGAACCCGCGACGGCGGCAACAACTGGACCGATGTCGCGTCGAAAACAACGCACAGGCTCGAGCGGATTGTCTTTAACAACGGCCGCGGCTGGGTCGTCGGTTTCGGCGGCACCGTCCTGACCTACGATGACGGTCCGGCAGGGCAAGAGCCTGACTCGAAGCCGATCCTGATGCGCCGAGGGTGATTCTTTTCCTTTGATTGACTTGACAGATAAACTGGCTTCTCGTAAGGTTAAGGTTCGCTCAATTTTCGGATTCGAGCGACGTTTTTTTGAAAATTCATCGGGCACGTCGCCGAAAACTTCTTTTTCGGGCACGTACGTCAATTGGTAGACAGCCTCCCTTACAAGGAGGAAGTTAGGGGTTCGAGTCCCTTCGTGCCCACCAATCTTTTGCGGGGTCGTAGTTCAGTTGGTTAGAACGCCAGCCTGTCACGTTGGAGGTCGCGGGTTCGAGTCCCGTCGGCCCCGCCATTCGAAATAATATAAAGGTTCGATCAATAATGATCGGGCCTTTTTTCGTTGCGTCCCAAGAACTCCCCTCCTGTCCAGGAGGGGAATCACGCAGCAGCAACTCCCCTCCTGGACAGGAGGGGTGGCAGCCGCTTTGGGCTGACGGGGTGGTTGAAATGTTTGGGATTGAGCATCCTCGAGGGTACGTATCGTTCGTGCATGTTTTCGCTTGCGTCCCAAACTTTTTGTTCGTGGTACCTAACCCACTCAACCACCCCGCCCGAAGCGGGCACCCCTCCTGGACAGGAGGGGTGCAGCCGCTTTGGGCTGACGGGGTGGTTGAAATGGTGGGGATTGTTCATTTTGAACTGTACGAAGTGTCGCGTCGTCGCTTTGCGTCCCAAACTTTCGCGGTGTCTGTTCTTGTTTGTGGTACCTAACCCACTCAACCACCCCGCCCGAAGCGGGCACCCCTCCTGTCCAGGAGGGGAGTTTTCGCTATGGTTCCCCTCCTGGACAGGAGGGGAGTTGCATGGATGCGTCCCAGGAATCTTGGTACGTTTGCAGCTAGTTCGGCATCCCTGTGCGTTGCCTCTGGAAGGCTCCGTAGGAGTCTACTGTTTGTAGCAGCGGACCATACCGGCGGCCTGTGGGTGTTGGTTTAGGTCGCTGCTAACGTAGTGTCGAGGCTCAGGCCGCGAGAGCAACCGGGCTCTAAACCGGGTTAGCGGTTGATCGGAGGGAGCTTTGCGTCCCAGGATCTCGGATTGTCAAAGATCTACGTCAATTAAATATTCAAAATTGGAAATTCAAAAAGTGAGGGCTAAACGAGGTGATCCGCGTGGTTGGGCGAGGAGAGATCTGGGGTCAGTACCGGGAATCATAGAGACCGGGGCTCTTGAAGACTCAAGACCCCGAAGAGAAATCGGAACGACGTAGATGCGGTGCAGCGGGTCTCTAGCCGTGCGTCCCAAAGCCCCACCCGCTACCGCAGGTGGTACTGACCCGCCAAGGCCGGCTCGCGATGCAGCGCGTCCCAAAACCCCACCCGCTACCGCAGGTGGTACTGACCCGCCACGGCCGGCTCGCGATATCGCGCGTCCCAATACCCCGCCAGCTAGGGCCGACCCAGAGCGGCGGCCTCGCGGCGTAGCGAATCCCAGATCCCAGCCCACTGCCGCAGATGGCACTGCATCGTGAGCGGTCGCTGACGACTCAAACACGTACCACGGCCCGAAGCGGTCTTTGATGAGCTCTTCGCAGACGCTTTCGATAAATGCTAGCTTTTTGTCCGGAGCGAATTGCGGGAGTTTGACCGAGATGTTCGAGCGGGAATTGCAAATGGTACAGGTGTTCATGCATAAGACGCTACATGAACTCTTGCGAAATT
>LNFM01002966.1_pt1 | contig 41249 bp, 34 predicted proteins | sample 596031 | NCBI WGS metagenome assembly LNFM01 (sample SAMN04254537, study PRJNA301005) | activated carbon metagenome | isolation source: dual media filters at the Ann Arbor, Michigan drinking water treatment plant | place: USA: Ann Arbor
TGAACCGGACCAGACCGGCGCCATCGCTGATTCCAACCCCGCGCAGGTAGTTGCGGTCCGCCGCACCGTAGATCGAATAGACCCCGGCCGCGTCACATTGCCAAAGGTAGACGGCGCGACCGACCAACGGTGCGCAGCCGTTGCCCACGTCCTGAAGCCTGATTTCCAGCGTGACCGGCACGCCTTCGGCCACTGGCTGCAGCCCACCGATCGAGGTGCGGATGTCGTCTCGGATGACGCCCTCTTCGGTCAGGATGTTGACCAGTTGCCCGTCGCGCACATTGGTGCCATCCGCCGGGAACGGGCCCGCGGTTTCTTCCGGCAGCACCACGCAGGTCGCGCCATCGGGACCGGTCCCGGTGACTGTCTCGGCCGAGCCGCGGGCGGCCCAGAGCGACAGTGCCGCTCCTCCCATCGCCAACCCCGTCATCACCAGACGCCGCCGCGTCAGATGCGGCAGGTCGGCGGCAAGGCCTTCGGGTCCGTGGTCGTCATTCTGGGTCATCCATCGCTCTCCTGGGTCAGACTGCATCGTCTTACGCGGCAGCTAAAGCTTTCCGTCGGCAAGTCCCCCAAGCCTTGATGGCTGGCAGACCAAGCAGATGGACAAATGGCAAGAACCCTCAGCCAACAGCCTGTTTTCGCGCGATAAACCCGGTTTTGTCCAGCGTGGACACGACGACAAGCCTGAAGGAGAGGAAGGTGGAGCGGGCGGCGGGAATCGAACCCGCGTCTTTAGCTTGGAAGGCAAGCGCTCTACATCGGCAAAACGCAAGAAGAACAAAAGGTTGCAAGAATTCTCACGGCCGTTTTGTCGGCAAAATGTCGGAGATGGATTTTTGGAGCGGGCGGCGGGAATCGAACCCGCGTCTTCTGCTTGGAAGGCAGAGGTCTTACCATTACACAACGCCCGCGCTTCCTCGGGTAAGTATTCGGACCTGTTCGGTTCGTCAAGCCGCGACGAAGAAGCACGCCGCGTTAGCTTGTTTCCGGGTGCTGTTCTCAAGCGAGTGAAACGGGCGGGGAGCGGCTGCAAAAGCCGCAGCAATGCAATTACAGCGAGCCCGAAAAGCCGGTCATTTGATGAGGCAGTTACTGCGGGAAAGATTCTGACATTTCTGCGAGGCAGCCCGATCCGGCGAGTTTTGCGTTGTGCGGGCGATAACCTCCACCCTACCCTTAAAATCTTCGTCAATCGGGGGTGGCAATGAGCGTTGATCATAAGCATCGGACGTCTCGGTCGGAAGCGAATGGGCTTCTCAGGGCGCGGGAAATCGAGGGGCACCTTACTGCCCTGGACAGCTTTGCTCCGATGGCGCTTGGGGTACTTGCGGTTGCTTCAGGGATATACACCTATCTCGGCGTGCGTGCCCAGCTCGACGGGTCTGGAGCTCTTACGTTCTTCGCAGCGGTCGCTTATTCGCTGGCAGTCTCGGTCGCAATTTTCGTATTCTGGAGCTACATGCTGCGCCTGACGCCAGCAATGCGGACGGCGCGGTCTCGGCTTGGAATGCTCCTAACGATGGCACTTGGTTCCGTCGCCATTGTTGCAATGTCGTCCTGGCTGAATGCCGCGGCCCTTGCGGGATCGGCTGCGGTTGAGCAGCATCTAGCACTTACCGTGCAGGACTATCAGACAGAGCTAGAGCAGGCGAACCGGGTCGCCGTTGCGGCCCAAGGGCTGCAACTTGACGTCACCCGTGCCCGCCAGTCCTTTGAAGATCTGTCGTCGCAGGAGGCCGCTGGAAACCTTTCGGGCACGTCGGGGCGCGGAGCTGTCTTCCGTGTTCTGACCTCGAAAGGGGACGAACTTGCAGCTCTTGAGGCCCAGATCCAAGCCCAGGGACCCTTGATTGATGCCGCTTTCTCCGAGGGAAACGCCATTCTTTCCCGCATGCGTGAGCTTACGGCGGATGCGGGTCCTGTCAGCGAAAGGTCGGTCATATTTGCAGAAGAATCCGTTCGCCTCGCGGGTTTGATCGCACGGCTCAGACAGCTTTCCGTTGCTCCGGTTGTGGACCGTGCCGCCCAGGATCTGGCAGCCTCGGTCGTGCTGCCTGAACTTGATGGGTCCAGCGACACCATTCGCGGTGCCCAGCAAACGACCATCGAATCTGTTCTGCAGCTTCTGGGTCAAAGAGCGGAATCGCTGCGAGATGCGGCCCAGGCGGTGATTGCCCTGCCGGCCGCAGAAGAAACGACTTACCAGCCCATCTCCTCGGCTGACGCCGTCCTGCGCTATGCAAGTGATTTCATCCCGTCCTGGGCAGGCGCGATCGCGATTGATCTGCTGCCAGCGGTTCTGGTGTTCATGATGATGGTGGCTCAGTCAGCCATCCGCGAAGACCGTGACTTCCTGAACCCAGAGGAAACGATGACGCTGCGCGAGTTGCGGGTCGCGATGATCGCCTATCGCAGCATTGAGGCTGCTGGCTTGCACCACGACATGACAGCGCAGGAGCCCGACTTGGCTCTTGAACCAGACACACCTGCGAAGGTGGAGGCAGACGTCGCGTCCGACAAGATCGCGTCTATCGAGCGGAGTTTGCGCAAGTGAGTGATAGTGCCGTCGCGGATCGACAAGACAAGCACTGGAGCGGAGCAACGATGCTCAAGCTTCTGCTTATCGCACAATGCGCTCTCGGGATCCTTGTCGTAATTTCCGACCTGCCGATGGAGTTTCTCTCGGGGACTGAGCCGCGTTCTCCGGACTTAAGTGTTCCTGTCGCTCCTGGAAACCAGACGCGCCGTTTCGAGCCAGATCGCAGGCCCGTAGACCTTCCTGCGGTACCCGGATTTCCCACGGACGCGGCCGTTCCGCTCAGGCTGGAGTTCCTGACATCTACCGAGGGCCTGCCAGAGGGCACCGTGCTTCTCAACGGATCAATCGCAGATGGTGATGCCGGGCGCTTCGCGGACTGGTTGCAGGGAACGCCGATCCGCCCCTCTTCGATTGCTCTTAACTCCCCCGGAGGTGATGTTGATGATGCATTGGAAATCGGCCGTTTGATCCGTGACCGGGAGCTTCAGGTGGTCATTGCCTCTGGGGCAATCTGCTTTTCTGCCTGCCCATACATCCTGGCGGGTGGGATGGAGCGCGAAATATCGAGGGAGGCTTACGTAGGTGTTCATCAGCACTACTTTGGTGAGAACACTTATCTCCCGGCCTTCCTTCTCGTATCGGACATTCAGGCGGGCCAGGGCGAGGTTATGGCCTTCCTTGGCGAAATGGGTATCGATCCGATGGTGATGGCGAAGGCGCTGATAACGCCTCCTGATGACATCTACGTTCTACTTCCGGAGGAGCTGAAAGCCTTCGGACTAGCCACCGAACTGACTGACTGAATTGTTTTGCGGTTAGCTTTCCCAGCACCTGGGGAGAATAAATAGAAAGCCAGGGACCACTATAACGCCCCAACTTAGATTCTGGACGATCCGGGCTCTCAGTCCCCAACTCCCCTGAAATGATTGCACCAGCAGGGTCATGTGACTAACGACCGGCTAACTTCACTCGAGGACACCACCATGGCGAGCGACGGATCGAGTCAAAATTGGCCCGGACCATGGTGCCGGTGAACGCGACCTCCGCCAGTTGAAAGATGACGGCGCAAGCATGCCGACGCCTGATGCATCGCAGGAACGTCTTGTGACTTCGCTCGGATCGGCCGGCTTGCGACCCCTATTCTTCCCGGCTGCTTTTTCCCTAGTGCACTTACGTTCACCTCCTTCAGACCAATACCTAGCCCGTCACTGCCGGATGAGGCTAGACCCCTTTTCGCCGATCATTACGGCTGTAGCATTGGTGTTGGCGCTGACCATTGAAGGCATTATCGACGCGTCACAGATCCTGAGCCCTTCGAGGCCGTGGACGCGAAGATCAGGGCCCACGACCGAACGCTCGTCCGGCCCCATGCGACATGTGCTTGTGGGGTGCCAGATGGTCGATGCACCGCGACGGACGCGCAGTTCAAGCGCAGCATCATCCATGTCTCCGGGATCGGCGCGTCCCAGCCTCACCTCATCAAACGGAGCGGCGTTCAGGATCTCCGCTCGCCGTCGCACTCCCTCAACGGTGAGTCGTAGGTCACGAGGCTCAGCGAAGTAGTTCGGGTCGATAAGGGGGCGTTCGAGCGGATCGGCGGAGGCGAGCGTCACCGCCCCCCGGCTCTGTGGCCGGCTGACCCAGCCGCCAAGATAGACACGGGTACGATCAGGCTGGCCATCGGCGCGGTAGAACTCCGCGATGCTTGGCGTGAAGACGGCCTCGAAATCCGGGTCAGTGTCGCTAGCGTCGAGCCTTAGGAAGGCGCCAGCATCGAGATGGTGCGCGGCGAGTTGGCCGCCGTCCGACCGCTCGAATTCCTCCACCGCGGCGTCAAAGTCGGTGGCCTGTCCACCTAAGTCCAACGGCTCTTTCAGGACCGCGCTGACAGCGCCGCCGCCAATGTGATCCTGCAGGTCCTGCCCAACGCCTGGAAGGTCCGAAATCACCGGGATCCCATGAGCCGCAAGATGCGCAGCAGGACCGATGCCGGACAGCATCAGAAGGTGAGGCGACCCGATCGCTCCGGCGGCCAGGATCACCTCGCTGTCGGCCTCCACCCGCTTGATCTGTCCCTCTGCAAAGATTTCGACGCAGCGCGCCCTTCCTCGTTCGATCACAAGCCGGAACACGAAAGCGTTGCGTAGCAGCGTGAAGTTCGAGCGATCGCGGATCGGGTCAATGAAGGCTTCCTTGCTTCCGCACCGACGTCCATTCTTCAGCGTGGCCTGAAAATAACCACAACCCTCCTGGGCTGCGCCGTTGAAATCCGGGTTGTAGGGAATGCCGATCGACTGCGCCGCCTCTAAGAACCGCTCGCAAAGGGAATGGCGATGCCGGTTGGTATCAACGCCCATCGGACCATCTGTTCCGTGGTAGCCGTCTGCAAACGCCGTGTTATTTTCGGAGCGGCGGAAGTATGGGAGTACATCCTCGTAACCCCATCCGGGGTTTCCCATCGCCTCCCATCGGTCATAATCGCCACGGTTGCCTCGGACATACATCATAAGATTCAGCACGCTGGTGCCGCCGACGGCCCGACCTCGTGGGTAGGGGATCCGCCGCCCGAAAAGCTGCTTTTGCGGGGTTGTGGAGTAGGCCCAGTCGAGTTTGGATCCCCAAAGATACATAGCGGTGCCGGGAATTGTTGCGAGGTTCGTGTCAGGCTCGCCACCAGCCTCGATCAGAAGCACACGGCATGAAGGATCCGCTGTGAGACGATTAGCAAGGACGCACCCCGACGAACCTGCCCCGACGATGATGTAATCGAAGACCACGGCGGTACCTCCGGAAGAAAGGAACGCATGCACTTTAAGTTGCCACGAGAAGGCGGCAAAAGCCATGCTCATGCGGTCTCATTGCGAATCCTTATCGTAAGGCAGCTATGGGCCGAACTCGACGTCACACTCACGAAGGGCGGAGAGGCGCCTGACGGCGGTGCGGCATAGCCGGTGCAGCATCGAACCTGAGCTGTCGTTCATTCAGCGCGCAGCAATTCCAGCACCGGGACAACGCGGAGGGCGGTGAGCAGTCTGTCGCTGGAATCTGGATCATGGACTGCAGGGCAGAAAATGACAGTTGGTTTCGGGTCGTGACGATGCATACGTTTAGTGGCACGACGCCAATTTAACTGATGCATAATTTTGATCAGAGGGTCAGGGGACCATGACAACGAAAGGCTCATCGTCAGTCGGCCCGGACCTACGTCGGTAACATTGCCGGGCGCATGCAGAGCACAAAGACCGCGCCGCCACCGACCCGGTCTTCAATTCTAACCAACCCTCCGGCCTGCTGAGCCATGGCGGCAACTTGGGCCAGTCCTAATCCCGTTCCACGTCCGTCAAGCTTGGTGGTGAAAAACGGCTTGAACATTTCGGTGCGAATCTCACGTGGAACTCCCGGACCAGTGTCGCTGACACTGATTTCAACATATTTTGACGCGTTGGTCACCGAAATTTCGATTCTGCCTTCTTGGTTCATTGCATCACGCGCATTAGAGACAAGGTTGATGAGAGCCAGTTCAAATTGATCAAGATTTCCCAAAATCTTCGTCTGCTGCGATGGCAAGGTAATTTGCACTTCCACACCCCGACCGGCAGCGCCCTTCAGCAGGTAGTCCAAGCTCACAAGTGTCTGTCCGACATCCAATGCCTCAATGTGGGCACTCTCGTCTCGAGCAAAACTGAGTAGCCGATTGCTAAGCTTGGTTCCCCGCTCCAGCGCGCCTTGTATCATTTCCACGTGTTTTATGGTGTCGGCGTCTTTGCTCTGCCGCACAAGCAATCTCAGCCCCGCCTGCACAGCAGACAGAATATTCCGGAAATCATGAACAATCGTCGTGGTAAACTGGGATAATGCTTCGGCTTTCTGAAAATCTATCAGTCGTCTGTCCTCCATCCGACGCTTCGCCAAGTCTTTGATGACATAACCGAAGAGCCCAACGCCGGTGAGGATTGCTAGTAGAAAGCCGATGAAGATAGCTGTAAGTGCTTGAGACCTTGGATGGTCGATCAATGCATTGCTGATGGCCACATGAGCCGACCATCCTGTTTGGTCAGATGTGGCGTACGCTGTGTAATTCGACAAACCTTCATACGTAACACCGCGGTAAATGCTACGTCCGCCGGCCGCAACCGCCTCAAGGACATATTCTGTCCCGGGCGTGCCTACACGGTTTGCAAAATCGAGAGAGCGCGCAACAAATTCGCCCTCCTGGTCAACGACAGCCGCAACCGCCCCGTCTGGCAGGCGCTCAAGCAAAATGTCTTGATAAACACGCGGGTCAATATAGGCGGTTAGAATGCGGTCGGGTTGCCCAGGCAGCCGCACACCAACCTTGATGCAGGGACAAAAATCGCCTTCGCGTTCGACGCCTCCGTATGGTTCTGCTTCCGGAAGGCCGGGTTGTTCGTTGCTCGCTGGAGGGCGAGGCATTGTTCCGGTTTCCGTGACCTGAAAGACTGGCACGCCTGTGCTTTCATCGACAAGCGTGACAGCGGTCCATCCTGGCATAGCATTGATTGCTTCCATCGCTCGGTCAGCTGCTGCTTCAACGTTTCCCGCAGCAAAAGTTCCGGAGGATGACAAGAGCTGCAGAACTGATTTGTCCGTCGATGAACGTGCATTGGTGAGTAGCACAAGGATATCTGCCGCTTCCAGCGCCTCCAGCTCCACTCGGGAAATTTCCTGCAGCGAAGCCTCTCTAAACAGCCAGGCAACGGTAAAAACCGCCGGAATCATCATGGCGGTACCCAGCATGAGCAGCGTGCGCTGAGTTGTTGTTACCAAGCGAAATGGCATGAAGCTGCTCTTCGTTCCCTCTTTTCACCATGTGCTACTATGCTTCGGTACACATATGTGAACCTGGAAGGAACAATTACTTTGCTAGATGCTTTCTCACGTCAAGCAGAGCCGCCAGGTGCGGCTGCAGGGTGACCTATGGATAGGGTGACCTATGGATGTGGGCAAAGCTATTATTCTAGTCGTGGAAGATGACATGCTCGTCCGGATGGGGGCGGTGGATATCGTCTTGTGCTGCGGCTACGGGGCCGTCGACGCAAGCGATGCTGCCGAAGCAATCCGCACACTCGAATCTCGAACAGACATCGACCTCGTGTTTACTGACGTTCAGATGCCCGGCAGGATGGATGGGATCCAGTTATCCCACTACATCTGTGATCGCTGGCCTACCGTGAAACTTCTGGTGACGTCGGGGGCCACAGACGTCCTCGGCCGTGACCGAGAAGAACTATTCGCAGCGCCGAGCCTGCGCCTGGTTGGCATCGACCCGCGCGTCCATCGCTACCGATCCAGCCGTCCGGACGATACCGGGCTGCGAAGCCGGTTGAAAATCACGCTGATGTCGTGGACCGGCGTCCTGCCGGAGGCCGACTTCTACTGTCCCTTGCCGTATCAGCCTCTCGAGATCATGACCGAGGAGGCGGTCGCGGCCTGCGCCTCGCAGGATCGGCCTTTGGACGCCGTGTTCGAGGTCATCAGATTACAGCTCACCCTTTCCGACCCGGACTATGCTCGGCGGATCGGCCTTCCGGACCTGACCGTCGATAGCTTTGCCGGCGCCTACTTCGCAGAACGCGAACGACAGGATCCTTTCCGCTGGGCCCGAAAGAACCTCGAAGAGGTCGAGTGCAACAAGAGAAGCAAGACCACAGTGCCTTGGCGCTACGCGCTCCTCAGAATGCACGAGAAACTCGAAGCAATTGTAACCCGTCCAGGCTCCCGTACTTAATCGGGCTTTGAAGACTCATCTGGCAGAATACGAGGGGCTAGCTTGGAGGATGTAATCTCTCCCGCCTCCGAGACCGGACCCGGTCCAAGCATTATGCGGGCCACACCATCAAGATAAGCGGAACACCTAAAACAAGAACCAAGACAGAAAGAGGGGCACCGAGGCGCGCATAGTCGCTGAAACGGTAACCTCCAGGTCCCATCACGAGCGTATTGCACTGATGGCCGATGGGCGTGAGGAAATCGCAGCCGGATCCAACTGCAACGGCCATTAGGAAAGCATCGGGTCCAAGCCCGAGACGCTCCGCGAAGACCGCGGCAATCGGAGCCATGACGAGTACCGTTGCGGCGTTGTTCAGGAACGGTGTGACCGCCATCGCAACCGCCATGATAAGGGCCACCGAGCCCCACGCGGGAAGACCTATAGCCATGGTCGAAAGGAGATCACCGATCAGTTCCGCCCCGCCGGTCGTCTGCAGTGCCTCGCTGACCGGGATGAGCGCCCCAAGCATGACGAGGATCGGCCACTCCACCGCTTCGTAGGCTGCTTCGGGGCTGATCGCTCCTGTAAGTATCATGGCAAGGGCAGCCCCTGAGAAGGCGAGCGCGACAGGTACAAGCCCGATTGCCGTCAAACCCATCGCCACGGCCAGGATGGCGACCGGGAGCACATCGCGCCGGACGGACCCAAAGCGCAGTTCCCGTTCTGCCAACGGCAAGAGCCCGAGTGCCGCTATTTGGTGCGGAAGTATTTCAAGCGGTCCCTGCAACAGGAGCACATCTCCTGGCTCCAACCTTGTTTCTCCAACCCTTTCAGCGACCCGTCTGCCAGATCGGGATAACGCCACCAAGTTGATGGCCTGCTCATCGAAAAGGGCAAGACTTCTAGCGCTCTTACCAATGATGGGCGAGGTCGATTTCACCACCGCCTCAACTATCCCAATCCGCTCAGTAGCGTGGTCCCCGGGCGTCTGCTTGTCTTGCCGAGCTAGAGTAAGGCCCGCATTCTTGACTGCGAGCTCGAGTGCATCCGGCTGCCCTCTAAGCTGAAGGATGTCGCCCAATTGGATGGCGTGCTCCGGAAGCGTCACCGGGCGACGCTTTCCTTCCCGAATGACCCCAGTCAAAGTAACTTCCCCATCTGCAAGGCCGAGGAAGTCCCCGATCGTTCTGCCAATGATCGATGCACCCTCGGGGACCGATGCCTCAGAATTATAGTCGCCGATATTCACTGCCTCACCAAGGGTGGCCGTGGCTCGACGATCGTGGGGCAGTAGAAAGCGAGACGCCAGCATCAGAAAAACCAAGCCAACTGCCGACAGGCCCAGTCCCACCGGTGCGTAGTCGAACATGCGGAAAGGTTGACCGGTCAGGTCTTCGCGGACCTGCGACACGATGATGTTCGGCGATGTGCCGACCATCGTGATCAACCCGCCCAAGAGGGATCCAAAGGCCATTGGCATGAGGAAGAGTGAAGGAGAGCTGCGAGACTTTTTCGCGATCTTCAACGCGGCCGGCATCATCATCGCCAGAGCCCCGATGTTCTTTATTAGGGCTGACAGCAGCGTGACCGTGCCCACCAAAACCAGTAGTTGAACGCCGAACCCGCTGAGCCGCCGTGCGAGCCACCGCAGCACGAGTTCAATCAAATGCGAGCGTGCGACTGCCGCACTCACGACGAGCGCGGATGCCACAATGATCACGATGTCATTGCTGAACCCCGAGAAAGCCTCGTCAGGTTGCACTGTTCCCACGGCGACAGAAGCCGCAAGGGCAAGAAGCGCAACCAGGTCGTAACGCAGTCGTCCCCAGATAAAAAAGACCATCATGCCGAGAATGATCACGAACGCGTAAAGCTGAAGCAGGGTCATCAGGCCTCCGGAGCCATGGCTGACGCGCTTTGCATTCAGTCCCCAGCCCAACCCATGACGTGGACCTCAGTTCCACTAACGGCACGCGATCGGACAGCATCAAGGTGGCTGTCGCTTAAGTCGCTCGCGACGATCCGGATCAGTTTCGGACACGGGTTTTTGCGCGTGCACGGTCGCGTCTTCAGCCATTGTCTCGAGGAGGTACTCCCGCCACTGAGTGCACTTGCATACTTCCTAAGACTGCCCAGGGCGCGGTCCCGTACGCTTTTGCGATCCCATTAACCGTCGAAACTCTCCGCACGTGCTGCATCTGGCGCTCGTTACGGCCGCTCGAAGAAGTCGACCGTTACTTCTCACGAAACTCTGGCTAGAGATGTGATTTCCAACGTCGACCGTCTGCTATGGGCCGAGAGCTGCCGCGAGGAAGCTATGGCGGAATGCGGCCCTTGGCCCGTGATAAAACGTTCGCGTTCCGGTCCGATCCAGGCCTGCGGTCCAATCGTCTCATGAACGAGGAGGTTAGTGTCCGAGGTGCCTGTGTAATTTCATCGCCGCAAGCGGTGTAATCCTGGGTGGCCATCAAGGTGTTGGTCGGGGTGAAGTTTCGACGCTTCAACCCCGAACCCTACGGAGCCCCCGATGATCGAGGCAAACATGGTCCTGTCCGAGCTTTCGATTTGCTGTCGATCGACGGGGATGGAACCGGTCCTGCCGACTCCTGTTGATCTCCCCTAAGCAGAGGAGAACTTCATGGATGAAGACAGAGTGAAGGGTCAGGCCAAGGACGCCGTCGGAACAGCAAAGGAAACTGTGGGCAAGGCAACTGGCGACAAGCAGACTGAACGTAGCGGTAAGGCTGAGCAGGCCGAGGGCAAGGTGCAAGAAGGCGTTGAAAAGGCGAAAGACGCCCTCCGCGGGAAGTGAGGCCCGGATGATTGCGCTTATCTTCTGAGCGACGGGCTGATGCTGCCGAGCACTAAGCAGCAGCAACCCGTAAATCTGCTAAAGCGAACGGCTCATCTCTTTCTGAGTATTGCCCACCGCACGTGGATCGCCTCCGCACTCCGCCAGCCTCTAGGGCTCGGAGGAGGAACCCATCGCGAAGGCCTTAGCATTGGAAGCACCCATTCATCCGCACCCCCCAGTGTCGAGTTAACGAGTGCCCTTCCAAGAGTACCGAGCTGGCAAAATCGCCGAAGTGAACAGGAGCAACACATGAGATGCACCACCAAGACGCTTCTCGCATCAGCCTCGATGACGGCCGCAATGGCTTCCGGCGCCCTTGCGGAGATCACGATGTCCGGCAAGCTGGTCGACGCGGAAGACGAAAATCGTTTCTTCACCCGTCTCGGTGGCGAGGCCCGCGAGGACCTGTCGATCAGCGGGCTTGACCAAGGCAAGGACTACATCCTGACCACCGCACTGATCGACGCCGCTTCCAAAGAAGAGATCGAAACGGTCGAGACGCCGTTTACGACCGCAACGTCAGACGCCGATCTGTCCGTGACGCTTCCCGTTCCCCGAAACGAGGGTGAGGTCAATATCGACTATGTTACTCGGAACCTGCTGCGCGAGGCCGGCTCGGTTACCGTTCTCGTTGAAATGACAGGTGACGCCTCCGATCCGGACCGTGCGATCCAGGTCCACTCGATCCAGCGCGTGAGCGTCATCTCCGTCAAGGACGCGGCCGACGGTGATAATCGGATCGACGGACAGGGCGGCAAAATCGACGTCGTCGTGGGCTACGAGAACATGGTCGAGGGCTACGCCTACACAGTTTGGGGACAGATCCTGACGCCGAGCGGCCAGAGCCGCGGCATCTTCGCGTCTGTTCTGGATTTTAAGCCGGAAAAGAAAGCAGGCGAGGTCACACTGACGTTCGACATTCCGCCCGGCCTAGACGGTATCAGTGCCCTCCCTAGCGTCGGTATCTTCCATCAAAATCGGGTAGAGATTCTCGAGGATGGTAACATCTCGTGGATCCCCGGCTCCGCCAACCCCGTCATGATCGCGTCCGATACGGACCTTAAGGACGAGAGCCGCATGATCGAGGTTGGCGTCCCGTTCGGCCAGACAGAGTAACCTCTTCGGCATACGAGGCGAAGTTCTGAGTCAACCCGGTCTTGGGGGGCTCGAGCTGCAAGTGTATCGCCCAGCGGAACCTGCTCAGGTTAAGCCGCTGATGCAAATGCCTCGGCCGGGGGTGTTCATGACCCAGCGCCTGATGTGGGTGTCAGGCGTTGTAGAAGTTGATCCAGGCGCCTATGGCGCGCGTCGCATGCTGAATGCTGTCGAAGCCGTCGATGGACGCACTGTTCTTTCAGCGTCCGGATGACGCGCTCGACCATGCCATTCTGCTGGGGGCAATGCGGCGTGATGAACCCCTATTTTAAGCCGTAGCTGCAAGCCAAGGCGGTGTGTTTCCGGCTGGTAAAGACCAGCTCTCTGTCCGACCTCAGAAGGAACCTGCGCGTTAAATTGCCCAAGGTGCCGAACCTGTTGATTAGGGCATGCTCGAGCGCGACTGCAGTCGTGGCCTTGCCGGAAGCGCAACAGATGCCTCAGCTAACATCGTCTTGCGTGAATGATCTCGACGAGCAGCGGTGTCTTATCCTTGGCCGTCCACCGTTTGATGCTGTCGTCCATCGTCACAATCATCGCTACCGTCTACAGCACGAACGTGAAGTCTTGGCGCCGAGGTAGAACATCCTCGCGGCGTTTGCCTTGAGGGGTAAGCCGTGCCAACCTGAAGATTGTGTCCCGCGCGAGGACCGTCGATGTCACTCTTTCACCGTATTCTTGCGAACAATCTGCTCGCGAACATCACGAACTATACCGCTTGGTTCGCCATAACTTTCTGGGTGTTCCTTGAAACCGGATCGGTATTCGCCACCGGTATGGTCGCGGGCATCTTTCTGACCTTTACCGCACTTCTGGGCATCTGGCTCGGCGCGCTGGTCGATCACCACGGCAAGATAGCACTCATGGCAGGGTCATCGCTGGTTTCGCTCGCATTCTACGCCCTGGCGCTTACCCTGATGCAGTCTGCACCTGCCGGTGCCTTTGCCAATCCTTACGCGGCTTGGCTCTGGAGTCTGGTGCTTATGGTCATGGGCGGTGTGATCGCCGGCAATATCCGCAGTATCGCCTTGCCTACACTGGTAACGCTGCTGATCCCTGAAGACGGGCGCGACAAGGCCAACGGGCTGGTGGGCATGGTTTCGGGTATTGGCTTTCTGGTCACTTCTGCAGTTTCGGGTTTTCTGGTCGCATGGGGGGGCATGCAGTTGACCCTGATTGTCTGTCTTGCGGCGACGCTTGTAGCGCTGGTCGATATTCGGATGGTACCTCTAAAGGAACCCGCCCGTTCCGCCCGACGCGACACAGCCAACACGCACGGAACTCCTGTTGCCAGCAAGATAGATCTGCGTGGCACGATCAAGGTCGTGGCAGGCGTGCCCGGCCTTTTCGCGCTAATCTTCTTTGCCATGTTCAACAACTTTCTGGGCGGGATCTTCATGTCCCTGCTCGACGCTTATGGATTGAGCCTTGTGTCGGTCGAGGTCTGGGGTCTGACCTTTGCGGTCCTGTCTTCAGCTTTCATTCTGGGCGGATTGGCCGTGACGAAGTTTGGTCTTGGCAAGAACCCGGTGCGCACGTTGCTGCTGGTCAATGTTGTGGTCTGGGCAGGGGCCAGTCTCTTCACCATTCAGGCGTCCTTTGCGCTCTTGGTTGCGGGCTGTTTCCTGTGGATGGCGTTGGGCCCGGTGGCCGAAGCAGCCGAGCAGACCACCCTGCAGAAGGTTGTGCCGCTGGAACGTCAGGGCCGTGTCTTCGGCTTTGCCCAGTCGATGGAGCAGGCCGCGTCGCCCCTGACTGCCTTTCTGATCGGGCCCTTCACGCAGTTCGTCGTCATCCCCTTCATGACCGATGGGCGAGGCGCGCGTTCGATCGGCGGCTGGTTCGGCACCGGTCCGGACCGTGGCATCGCTCTGGTCTTCACAGTCGCGGGAATCGTCGGGGTTCTGGTGGCAATTGCCGCACTACGGTCCCGACCCTACCACCTGCTGTCGGCACGCTATCTCAACGAAGACGCAGATCCGCAAGCCTGATTGCTCCAAGGGAGAGGGTCAGCCGTATGTTGCTGCGCCAGCTTCCAGTTTATCGCTTACTCTCTGCACGCTGGCGAAAGTCTGGTGTTCACTGCGACCGCCTGAGGGGGGAGGACATCGACCGGCGAAAGTTGGCCGTCGAGGTTCAGGTTCACCTTGCAATCCACTTGCCGATTGCATCTGAGGGAGTGGCCTCGGCTTTGTCATCAGCCACGAGATCGATATGCATTGGAATCGCCCAGTACGTGATGCAAACGGGGCGGCGAAACGCGTCGCTTTGACCTGCCCGCCGTCGCGGCAAGACCTTAGACGTAAAAGGTGCGTCTTGGCCGTGATAACCGGCCTCTCCTCAATGGCACAACCGGCGCTGGCGACAACCGAGTATGTGCTACCTTCGTTGTTCGACGTTGCCGATGTTGTCGCGGATGATTTGCTGAACATCCGGGAATCGCCGAGTGCGCGCTCGCGAATCGTGGGGGAACTGTCCCCCGACGCCCGCAATGTCGAAGTGGTGGGGTATGATGCCGGTGGCGAGTGGGCACGGATAAACGCCGGCGAGCAGACCGGGTGGGTGGCTCTGCGCTTCTTGCAGTACCGCGTAGACGTTTGGGAGCCCGGCACTCTTCCACCAAGCATGCATTGCCTGGGTAACGAGCCGTTCTGGTCCCTGGAGGTCCGCGACGACGTGCTAGTGTATTCCACGCCAGACCTCTCTGGCACCATCTTCGACGTTGAGACGATATCGGACACTGGCCGATTTCGCGATCCGCGCCGTGCGGTAACCGCGAGCAGTCAGCGGCAATCCATGACGGCATCCATTGTACCGATGGCCTGTTCGGATGGCATGTCGGACCGCGCGTATGGGCTCGATGCGACCATTCTTTTGCACGGCGGTGGCGGCACAGAGATGCTGACGGGATGCTGCTCTATCTCCCCCTGAGCAGGGGTGTCTATGCTCTGCATAGGGAATCTTTTCCAAGACTTAGCTCACAATACATACTTGGCAGGCGATTTTTGGAAATGGCCATGAATCCCGTGGGCAGCATCGTTTTCGGTGGCATCCCATGCATTTGAACAAATGATCTCGTTGCGCTAAAGAAAAACCTCGCGCAGTAATGCGCTCGACCGTTCAGTGCGGCAACAGTTGACCGCCGGTTTCTCACGGCCCCCTGATCAGCTGGAGTACGGCACTACAGGCTTCTTCACTGCCGGCATCAAGTGCTGCCTGCGCCGCGACGATGAGAGCGCTGTGCTGAACCGACCCGTCCGCGAACGTAGCGCCCCCAGCACCAGAAGCCGCATCTCCACTGGATGACGCGCCACCTTCCGCGCTTTCAGCAGCAGTCTGATCTCCGCGCTGCTGCGCTTCTGCATCCTGGCCCGACATGGCAGCAGGCGTGTCGCCTCCCCCTTCGCTACCCTCCAGCGGCGCTAGGGACCCGTCCTTGGCTACACCTTCCTCGCCACCACCGCCGGCGCCCGCCGTCTCGGAACTGGCCGTTGTCCCACCTGTGACTGCTGAAATGCCACCTGTGTTGGGGTCAGTGGTGGACGCTGCAGTGCTGTCGCCAGCCGCAGAATCCGGCGCCTCCAATGGGGCCAGAGATCCGTCCTTGGATATTCCTTGGCCGCCACCCGACGCACCTGCCTTAAGCTCAGCCAGATCTGCAGCGCAGTCAGCCATTGCGGTTGTGCCAATCAATGCCAGCGCGCAGCCGGCCATCGACGCTCTCAAGAGTTTCATGTCAACCTCCCAGAAATGCCCCCTCATGGACATTCTTTTCAAACGTGAAATACGGGTCTTTTGTTCCCACCACGCGGGTGTCCGCCCAGCTATCGCTGCACGGTTCGTCTTGGACACAGGGTCGATGTAGCCGGCGGCCGTTGACAGAGAACCAAACCGTGTGTCACCTAAAACGAATTCCGGCGAGCGCCAACATATAAGCAACAACGCGCTTGGTCGACGGCGCCGGAACGGGAGATAGGCAGTCTATGCGGGATTTGGCGCAGCAACTGGCTTACGTATTTCAGGAAGTAGGGCGCCAGCTTCAAGATCTATACGCAACCTGGAAGAGTGACGCCCAAGCCCGTGCCCTGGTGTTCTACGCTGTGGGCGCAGGCCTGTCGGTAGTCTTGCTTGCGGTTGCGGTGGATGTCCTGCGGTATCTCGACCTCCACCATTACCGGGCGAGGTTCTTGTCGCTCACCACCGACCGCAGCCTGCCCGAGTTGGTGATGGATGCCCTGGCCTTGATCGCCGCCGCCTTGACTGCCAGATTGTTCCTAAGGACCGGATTGCGTAGTTTCCTGCTGTTTTCGGTCCTTTTGTGCCTGATCGCGATCGATGATTTCTTCAGCCTGCACGAAAGCTTGGGAACCGTCCTGGTCAACTGGCTGGGGATTCCGGACTCTGGCAACCTGAAGGGGCAGGCCGTGGGAGAGCTGGTCTTTCTGATCGCCTTCGCCCTGGTCTGCATCCCCTTGTTCCTGTGGTCCGCATGGGGTTTGCAGGCGGAGAATCTGGCCATTTTGGTCATCTATGGCGTGGTCTTTGCCCTGTTCGCCGGGTTTTCAGGCGGTGTGGATTTCCTGCATTCGCTGGCCCAAAGCTCGTTCATGGATCGCCTGATGGGCTGGATCGAAGAGGGGGGAGAGATCGTGATGATCAGTGTCCTGACCTCGGTGGCAATCCTGCAGTCGCGCGGCAGGTCAGGATTTTAGATCGCGTGCGCTGACAGCCCGTCGCAGCACCTCGGCGATCCTGGCGGCGACGGTCTGCTGGTTCAGGTCGCGGGCCACCCGGTCCCGCGCGCCCCGCGACAGGCGCGCCAGCATGGGCCGGTCGTGCAACAGCGATTGCACCGCTTTCGCCAGTGCGGCCGCATCCTCACGCGGGGCGACCAGACCATCGGTTCCGTCCGTCACGATGTCGGTCATCGGCGGCAGGTCCGCCACCACCGGCACCACGCCGCCGGCCATGGACTCGACGATCACATCGCCCCAGGTCTCGAACCGCGACGGTGCCAACAGGATCGTTGCCCCCCCGAGAAGCCGGGCGACCTGTGTCGGCGAAATGCCGGAGTGCCAGGAGACGCCAGCGGGAAGATCGCCGGGCGGAGTGCTGCCGACGATGTCCAGCGCCAGCCAGTCGAAGTCCCGGCGCAGGATCCGGAAGGCGTCAAGGACGAGGTCCCCGCCCTTGCGGTAGAACTCGGTTCCAAAGAACAACAGCCGCGGCGGGGTCGCGCGTTCGCCTTCAGGAGCGATGTTGGGACCCGCACCCACGACGATCAACCGATCCTGGGGGACGCCCATTTTTGCGTGCAACGCATCGGCGACAAGCTGAGACCGTGTGCAGATCGCGTCCGCCCGGGAAAGGGCTGCCCGCTCCAGTTGGACGCTAGTTTCGATCTGGGCTTCGCTGAGGGCCAGGCGAAACGCGGAGCCAAGCTCTCGGGTCAGGGCGATCGTATAATCGGTATAGATCACCAGCGGCCAGCGTTCCGCCGCGCTTCGCGCGTCGCAGGTGGAGCCGAACTGAAGGATGGCGTCGACGTGCGATGGGCCGGCCGACAGTCGGTCGATGGACCGGGTGCGAGCCTTGAAGGCCAAGGGCGATGCGTAGAACCGGGCACGGAACCGGGCCTTGTCGGGGCTGAAGGTGCGCGCGGCAACAAGGAGACGGTCCAGACTCGAGGGTTCGACATCCCAAATTTCGACCTCACCCAGCTCTTTGCCCAATGCGCGAAGCAGCGGGCCGTACTTGATCGGCTGAAGTCCCTTTGAGGCGCCAGGCAAGAGCGCTGCCAACTTCATCGGTGGCCCCCAATCCCCGTTCCGTTTGCAATGATAGGCACGGCTGGGAAACGGGTCAATTTTGGCAGTGCGTTCCGCAGATCAGCGCCGACCCCGAAGCCGGGCCACCAGCGGTTGCACCATGTCGCGACGCAACAGACCGAAGAGGCCCGCATAGGTCACCAGACCCAAGAGGCTGCCCGCGATCAGGCGCAAAACGGGGGCGCTTTCCGCGAGGAGCAGGCGATCCAGCGCCAAACAAAGCGCGCTGGTCACGACGGCTGCAAGCAGGGGGGCCCAGACCGCCCGCACCAGCACGTCCGGTCCGATACCCGAGGCGCGGTAGGCGACGATCCAGTTGACGGTGGTGATGACCGTGGCAATGCCGACCTGACCCAGAGCCACCCCGCTTAGTCCACCCCTGGACGCATAGATCAGCAGCGGAACGGCAATCACAAGGTTGACCAGGTTGATAGCGCTGAGGATGCCCGGCCTGCCGGTCGCCTTGTAGACATCCCCCAGATTGAACCCGGCCGAGAAGATCAGCGCGTAAAAGGCCAGGATCTGCATCGGCACGACCGTCCCGCGCCACTTCTCGCCCAGGACCACGAGGACGATCGGCTCGGCCAGGACGGCAAGTCCGAAGCCAAGGGGAACTGTCACCGCCATCAGGAGCGCATACCCCCGCGAGAAGAGCGTCGCCGTTTCCTCGCGTGCACGGCCCGATCCGCTGAGGGCCGGGAAGAAGGCCTGGCTTGCCGACCAGCAGAGCCCCATGATCGACAGCTCGATCAAGGAGAAGGCCATGGTGTAATAGCCAAGCTCGACAGTGGTCAGCGTCCCCCCGACGATCGCCACGTCCAGCCGCCGGATGGCCAGGCCCAGAAGCGCTACGGCTGCGATCTGCAACCCGTAGGGAACGATCTGGCGCAGGATGTCCGGCTGCAGGCCCAGACGCACCTTCCAGCGGCTGAAATACCAGGACAGCACAAGGCCAACCGCTATGCCGGCGAGATGGCCATAGACAATGCTCCACGCCCCCGCGCCGAAATAGGCCAGAGGGATTCCGACGAGGCCCTTCGTCACGGCCTTGCTGGTGTCTGTCACCAGACGGCGCCCAAACTCCATGCGCGCCTGAAGGATGGATGTGAAGACCGAGGTCGGGGTGCTGATCAGCGCCGCAACGGCCAGGACACGGATGATCGGCACGACTTCGGGCGCCTTGAAGTAGGCCGCGATCTGAGGGGCAAGCAGGACGGCGGCCAGCGCGGTGACGGTGGCCCCTATCAGCCCGACAGTTAGCGCGACCGGGGCCACGGAAACGACATCCCCTTTCCGCCAGACAATCGCTGCCCCTGTACCCGCTTCGGCGATGGTTTCGCTGATGGCCAGCACCAGCAGCCCGATTGCGACCAGTCCGAAATGTTCAGGCAACAGGATTCTGGCCAGCACGACCGTGTTTAGAAAGACAATGATCTTGCCCAGAAAGAAGCCAACGTAGGAGATTGCGGTGCCCGACGCGATGCGGTGGGTGGCGCTTTGCGGCCTTGGCATGGTCATCCTTTTGCGGATTGCCGACACGGTTGGTTTACCGCACACGTCGCGGACTTGGAATTCTGAAACTTGGTACCACTTACCCACATCAGGGTCCCCAGCGGCAGCAGCCTTGACAGGTACCATCGCATCGCTCCCCATGATACGGCTGCGGGGCGTTGTCCTGAAGAAGGCCCGGAGTATTTAGGCGATGGTATCCGCAATATGATGCACAGGCTTTTTGGCGCAGCGATTGTTTTTTTCGCGGCTTTGATTGGACCGGCGCGCGCCGAGATCGAGGTTGATTGGGGCAGCCCGCAAGAGACCTGCACCGCCGATGGATCGGAACGCAGCCTCATAGCTCCGACGGCACCGCCGCAAGAGCCACTTGTTTCGTCTGACCCCGGAATTCTCACAAAACTGGGCAAGAGGCACACGATCAACGTTGCGGGACCTTGGCTGGACCGGGAGCGCAACGATGTGGATGACTATGGTGTGGTCTGGCACAGCTGGGATTCTGCTCCTGGCGGCGATGCGATCTGGCTGCGGGAGGTGCTCTGGGTGCATTACAAGCCCGAGCGGTTGGAGACCTCGTTCCGCCACCACCCACCGGGGCTGGAGCGGTTCATGACCGAAGAGTCATGGCAGACCCTTGCGGAATACGGCACTTCTTTCCGGCTGACTTACGAGGATCCCCGCTACGCCGACTACATGGCGGAAGTCGTCGCCAATGTTCTGGATGCAACCGAGACAGATGGCGTGTTCTTGGACTGGTGGATCGACAACCACCCATTCCTGTCCGAACCCGAGATCAGGATTGCGCGGAACCGCATCGCAAAAGCGATCCGCGCCCGCATCGGGCCGGGGCCGATCTTGATGGGCAACGTGGGGTGGACACTCGAGACCTCCACGCACGAAGACCTCAACGCTGTTTTCATGGAGCTTTGGAAACGTCCCAGTAGCCGCGGTTACAGCTGTGAAGAACTGGCGCGGATAGAAGAACTCCTGATCGTCCACGACCGCTATCTGGCGCAGCCGAAGATCGTCGTGCTTGAACCGTGGCGGCAGGCGAAAAGTTCGTCTTCCTCGGACCGCAAAAGCAAGCGGAACACAGAATGGGCCACGCTGTTCACCGCAATGGCGGCGGTGGTGCCGCGAAATGGTTACATTCTTTACGCCGACAATGCGAGGGACCGAAGTTTCGACGATCACGGACATCATTTCTACGACATCTACCGCACAGACCTTGGCGAGGCGACCAGCGGCTTTGCCTCAGTCGCCCGTGGCATCGGCTTCAAGCGGTTCGAGAAAGGCATCATCGCCTACAATTCTACTCCCGCTGACGTTACGGTCCAGATTGATGGTCAGCCGTTGCGGCTACGACCGCTGACGGGGGTGCTTTGTGTCGAAGGAGACGAGGGCTGGGACTGCTAGTAGTCGGCGGCGCGGGTGTATATTTCAAGCGTTTCGTCCAGCATCCGCCCAACGGAGAGGTCATTGAGGAACATCTGTCTTGCCGCAGTCCCCATCGCGCGTCGGCGGTCCGGATTGTCCAGCAAGAAGGTTAGCTTCTCCTGGATGTCAGCAGAATCGCCGATCCGGGTGAAGAGCATGGTTTCGCCCTCAACGAAGATATCATCTGTTCCCTCCAGGCGTGAAGCCAGAGTGGGTACCGATTGGCGGGCGGCTTCGATCACCGAATATGGCAGCCCCTCGCTTGTGGAAGGTAGGCAAAGCACATCGACTTGGGTCAGGATCGAAAGCACGTCGCTGCGAAAGCCGGTGAAATGGACATAGTCTGCCAGCGCGCTGGTTCGCACCTGATCGCGGATTGCCGCTTCTTCGCGGCCGGTTCCGACAATCAGCAGGCGCGCCCTGCGGTCGCCGGACTGGACCAGCGCGGCCAGGGCAGACAGCAGGAAGCGATGGCCCTTCCGCGGGTCCAGCCGGCCAATGATCGCGAGCACAACCGTATCCGCAGGCCAGCCGGTTTCCGTTGCCAGATCAAAGGGTGGTGGCGGCACGGCGAGGTCTTCCATTCCATTGCGGCTTAAAAGCAGACGCGACGCGGGAACGTGAAACTCGTCCAGCATGTAGCGCTGGACATTGCTGGATACGGTCAGAAACTTGAATCCAAGCGCCTTGCACAGATGCAGAGCCATTTCGTGGACCTTTTGGCGCCACCGGCTAGCGTGGTCCTCCCGATATACAGAATGAACCGTCGCCACGCGCCCGCGAATCCCAGTGACCAGTGCAGCGAGTGAACTCCAATATTGTGACTGGCCATTGTGCGCATCAAGCAGCCCAGCCTTCATGCGGCGAATGATGCGTATCAGGTCCAAAACCACACGCGGGTCCAGCCTCGCCCGTGGCAGGGCCACGACCGGTAGTCCCAAGCCGATGAGCGTGCGGTGCAGTCCAGTCCCCTCGACGACGACGACGGTGAACGTGCAGCCTTCCTGCTGCAGCTTCCGCGCAGTTTGCTCGATCCTGACGTCCACCCCACCATGTCGGATTGCCAGGCAAACGATTACGATGGGCGGGAGTGCACTCCAGGTTGGTCTGCGGATGGAATCGGGTTGCATTTCTGCAGTCAAACGGACGGGCGGCGGGTGCCGTCGACATAGACGAAAAACAAGCTGGACAATATCAGCGCCATCAAACCCGCCAGCGCGGTACGCTGGATTCGGTCAATCCCGTTCGTGGTAGCAAGTACCCGCGGGGGCGTCATGACGGTCATGTTATTGCTGGCTCCGTCGCGCATGGTCTTGCGCAACTGCGCAGTGCGGACGGCATCCAGCCGCTTTGAAAGATGATCACGCTCTGCGGTGATGGTATTCAGGCGCGCCGCGCCGTCGGCCAGTTGGTCTACCGCCGTCGCTATCAGCTCGCCCGATACGCGGGTGCCGGTCCCAGCCGTTGCGACTGGGGTACTTTGCAAAGCAAGGATCCCCGCAAGCTGGTCAAGCGTTTCTTGCAGCGCCGACAACTGATCCGAGCCCAGGACATAGATCCGGAGCGCGAGAAGATCCTTTGCAAGCGAAGCACGCAGTTCAGGCTGAACAGGGGAAGCCGCAAGCGCAGCTCCTGCATCGCTCAAATAGGCTGAGGTATCAGCAATGCGACGAGCGATCACCAGTGCCTCTTCATCCAACGCCGCCAAGGCATTGGCCGCCTCGGCTTCCTCCGCGGCCAGCATATTGTCGTAGGCGGTATTCGAGAACAGCTGCAACCTGTCCTCAAAATAGGCGTCAAGCAAAGCCTGGGAGAAGCCCAGCGACCAGGACTGATCCAAGTCAGTCACCTCAAGTAGGATCACATTGCTTCCCTCAAGCCGCTTGATCCCCAGCTTCTGTCGGACCATCAACACCTGGGCTTCATCGAAGGGTTTGCCGGCCTCAGGTCGAATTTCGGGGTGCGGAACTGCCTTGAGAGCCTTCTGCATAGTCTGTTCGGCGGTCAACAGTTGGATTTCCGTACCGATCACCTCATCGGCGCGGAAGTTGATTTGTTGGGTCTCAGAGACCGAACTCCAGGGGACAGGGGAGTACTCGTAGCCAATGCGGACGAGAATTTCTGACTGGACCGTGCGGACCGGTGCTTCCGACCTGCCAGCGTACCATGCGCCACCAGCTGCAAGCACCGTGACCAGCAGAATGGGTAAAGCCCACCGCCAGAGTGCGCCAAGAATGGTCGTTTCGGCGGAAGTTCTTGCCCGGTGGGTGCTGTGTTCAGTCATCTATAGCCATCCGCGTTCAATCTGATCAAAGTCGTCTTGGTTGCCCTTTCGGTGGCAAATAGCAATGCGATGACCAGCCAGAAATGCTGGGCATAGGCGTCGTGCAAAAAGAGCGAAGACACGAAGAGCCCCACTGCGGCAGCGCCCATCGCCCATAGGGTATTCATCAACGCACTGTCCGCATGCTTGGTTGCACGACGAAGCGAAAGCTGGACGGCGCGCAACGACGCGCCAATCAGGAACAGCAGCGCCGCCAGCCCCACGATGCCCTGTTCTGCAGCCGTCTCAAGATAGAGACTGTGCGCCGACCGATCCTGGCCGCGCAACACGATGTCATAATTGGCGGAAATGTCCTGATAGCGGCTTTCGAACATCCCGTAGCCAATGCCCGCTAAAGGATGCTCGGCGAATAAAATTGCAGCGGCCTGCATTTCTGCCAGACGACCAGACACCGAAGTTTCATTCGCGTTCTGTCCCGAGGCCAGTGCCAAGAAGGCCGTCGCCGCAGAGGTCACGCGATCACTGTAAGAGGGGACTAGGTAAAGCAGTGCGAGGACGGGAACCACCACGGCAGCACTGTAATGGAATTTACGGTGGACGAACAGCAGCGAAAATGTCGCGACTGCAGCCGCCAGCATTCCCCCGCGTGAGGCCGTCAGCATGATGGCCACAACGATCAGCACCGTTGCGGCAAGACTGGCCAACCGCAGCCGCGCGGTCGATCCCTCAAGGGCCGTGCCAAGCGCTAGCGCAAATCCGGGGATCAGCAGCTGGCAGTAATAGTTCGGATCTTGAAGGGGACCGGCTGGTCGGATGGCGTCCACCTGATCTGCAATGTGGTCGATCCCTCCTTGCGCGAAACCGAAGAAGTTGAAGTCGACATTCCCGAGGCTGACTTGCACGGTGGTCAAAAGACTCAACAACGTTGTGGCCGCGACCAAACCTGACAGAGCCGCCATAAGGCGAGCCCGGTCGGTGATCAGAAGGAACAACATCAAGGCGTAGAGGATATTCGGCAAAAACTGTCGCAATGTTGCGACTGACACGCCCGCGGCTGTAGACCACAGATAGGAATTCAGCACCGCCACCAGCCAGAGAGCGCATGCCGAAAGGAAGCGACCGCTTCCGCGTCCAGTGTCACCGTAAAGCGATGGATAAACCGCCACCAAGCCGAGCATCGCGCCGAACAACAGCGGATCAGCAAGGCCAATCCCATGCTCGGTCGAGATGACGAGGTTGACGTGAAGGATCAGTAAGAACGCAAAGGCGAAGACTGCCCAGTCCGGGCGGCGTAGAAACATCGGTGCCGCCGCCAGTAGGATTGCACCCAGGACCAGCATAGTCGTACTCAAAATTCGACTCCCGGCGCGCTTTCCCGGTCGGACCCGACCTTTCGTTTCTTCCGCCCTGATGACAGCCTTTAAATGGCTTTGTCGTACACTCGCGACTTTCCGCTGCTATGGAGCGGTGAACTGCAACAATAGGACGTTAGGCTAACCCGGCTGGCTGGTTGTGCAAGAGGCATCCGACCGATGCGCGGACAATCACCGGCCAGCGGTCGAAATGGCCAGCGGGCGCTTGAAGTCCCGGTTGTTCGGTGCACCATGCAGTGTCTGCCGCGTTGGCAGGCGCAGTAACCTCGCGGCGGCATGCTGCTCATCGCTGCCAACAGCTTATCGCAAGCGGGAATTCGTTCGTTGGATGGACAGATGACACCTACACCGCGTCCATCGAGGACCTCTGCCTTGAGGGACGTTCCTGCGGTTCAGATCATCGACAATCTCGAGTTGGGGGGGGCGCAACGGCTTCTGGCCACGCTGGCCGGCCAATATCAATCTCAGCCCGGTTTGGCAGTTCTTTCGCTCACAGGTGGCAAAGCCCCGTTCCGTGCGATCCTGGATGCGCTTGGCGCAGACGTCACGATGCTGCCAGGCCTGAAGCTTTGGCATCCCCTGTCGATTCCTCGCTTGTTCCGCACTCTGCGTGGAAGATCGGAGCGGGTGGTGCACATCCACCTGACATATGCGACGATTCTCGGGGCTTTGTCGGCGCGCATGGCCGGCAAGGGGGTCGTTGTGTCGCTCCACAACGCAGAGACAGTCCCAGGGACCAGCCTGCGCGCAAAGGTTCTGCGCGGCCTCGAAACGTTTTGCTTGCGCCACTTTACCGACCGCGTGATTTTCGTCGGGGCCAACGTCGAGCGTGCGAACCGAAGTCGGCTGGGCCGAACGCCGGGGATCTTGGTGCCGAATGTCATTCCGGCACCACCCGCAGTGGAGCCGTCCGACCGGGCCCGGATACGCCGGAGTTTTGGCGCGGGCCCCGAAGAGACAGTGGTGATCGCCACCGGACGGTTATCCACGCAAAAAGACCCTCTTGTGTTGGTGCGCGCTTTCGCTGCCGCTCGTCAAAGTGTGCCCAATCTCGCTTTATGGGTGGTTGGCGATGGCCCATTACGGGCGGAGGTCGAAGCGTTGGCAGCGCAATTGTTGCCAACAAAGGACCGTGCAAGGCCGCCAATTCAATTTCTTGGCGCGCGCGACGACGTCCACCGTCTCCTACCTGCCGCGGACATCTACGCATTGAGTTCGCAGTGGGAGGGCTTACCGGTGGCGCTTCTTGAAGCAATGGCGGCGGGGCCAGCCATCGTCTGCACCAACGTCGGCGATATTCCCGAGCTGCTACCTGTGGGCGCGGCCTTGTTTGTTGAGCCGGGTGATGAGGCAGGCTTTGCCGATGCACTTGCCCGGCTGGCTCAAGACCCGTCGTTGCGCAGAGCCCTGTCCGCCGAAGCCCTTAAGGCAGTCGGTCCTTTTTGCGATGTCGTCGGCTGGCAACGAACGCTTGAAGGAATTTATGCCGAACTGGTCTAGCGGTCGGGTTTATCCCATTTCAGGAATGACCGTCCGGCCAGCACGTCCCGAAGTGCCAGAAGCACCATCAGGTTGGACTGCACCACATGATAGGCTAGGTGCGGGAGCTTCCATTTCCGCCCGATCCCCTCGCCTATCCGTCCCAGGAAGGCCAGGACCGCCACCGCCAGCTGCACGAGCAGAAGGGCAAGGAAAAGACCGCTCTCGGGATTGAGCAGCACCGCGCCAAGGTTGGCCAGTCCGCCGCCGATCATGAACAGCGGCAGGGCCAGCCGCAGGACCTTGTGCGACAGGAAAGCCGCCAGTACGGCTGGCCGTCGCACGGGCCAGACCCCCGGATTCAGAATAAGAAGGACGCGCCCGGCGGCGATACGGCGGCGGCGAACATGTTCATCCCGCGAATGGTCGTTGGCCTTTTCCCAGCCGATGGCGCGATGCGCAAAGCGAACGTTTTTGCCCCGGGCAAGCGCGGTCATCGTCAGCCAGGCGTCGTCGTTCACCGTGCCGGGCGGCAGCCCGTGCCAGTCGGACCGCCGCACGGCAAGCATCGAACCAACAGAAGCTACCGTGGCACCGAGCGCGCTTTCCTTGCGACGGATGAAGTCTTCGTACCGCCAGTAGATGCCTTCGGTGGCACCCACCAGGTATCCGTCCTCCGTTAGTGTCGGTGGCTTCACCCGGTGGGAGCCGCTGACCACAGCCACGCTCGGATCGGAAAACTCGGCCACCAGCCACCGAATTGCCTGATGCTCATACATTTCCGAAGCGTCCGAAAAGAGCAGGATGTCGCCCTTTGTTAGCCCCGCGCCATAATTCATCGCGGCCGACTTGCCCCCGCGGTCCGCCTTAGTGACGACTCGAATCCGGAGATCTGCGCCGATCGCCGCCGCTGCCACCGCCGCGGTGCCATCGGTGGACCCATCATCAACAATCAGGATTTCGTCCGGCGCGGGGTCCAGTGCCTTGCAGTTGGCGATCTTCTCGGCAATCACCCCCGCCTCGTTGTGGGCGCAGATCACCATCGACAGGCGTGGGGTCGCCGTCGTGTTCATTTCCGGCCGGCCGCCCTTCAACCGTACCACTAGGCCCAGAAGCAGTGGGTACCCTGCATAATGATAGAACTGGACGCCCAGGCAGAGGATCGTCAGAGCCTCCAGAAATGCGGCCATGCAACACCCCGTATCTTCCTTGTGTCCGCAGGAAACTCCCTACGGTCCATTCAGTTCAGTTTCCCGCTGCGTCTTTTGCGTGCGTCTCGGCAACAGGATCGACAGATACTGCTCTACGATCTGATCTGGAGCGAACCGCGCAAGCACATCGGAGCCGGGGAAAGCAGCTTTCTGAACAAGCGCTGACCTCATTGCCGTCGCTAACTCCTCCACCCCGCCCACGGGTACCAGTTGTCCTGCGCGTCCGCCTTGCAGGATCTCTTTGGGACCGGTCGGACAGTCGGTAGCCACCACCGGAATGTCCAATGCCAAGGCCTCCAGGAGAACGCCCGGAAGTCCCTCCCACCGCGAGGACAGAACGAAGAGATCGCTCGCCGCCAGTTCCGCAGGCAGATTGGCGACGAAACCCGGAAAGGACACTCGCTCTTGCAGGTGAAGTTCGGCCCGCAAAGCCTCGAGGCTCGTCCGATCCGGCCCTTCACCGAAGACTATAAGGCGCTCCGATGGGGGCAGTCTGGCAAACGCGCGCAGCAGGGTGGGGTAGTCCTTTTGCTCGGTCAGTCGTCCCGCGGCAATCACGATCTTGCCTTCCTTGTGCGCTAGCCAAGGATGACCTGGACCGTCTACAGCCAGCTTGCGCAACCGCTGCACCGACACCGGATTGTAGACCGTCTCTAATCTTTCTGGGGCCAACCCAAGCAGTTCCACAAACTCGGACTGCATCGCGTGCGACACGAAGGTGATGCAATCGGCCCGGGGATACAGCGAACGCATGAGGGCGGTCTTGACGAATTGCTTCGGTCCCCGACCGGCATTTGCAAGCATCGCGATGCTATTGTGCTCTGCCACCACGATCCGCGGCCCTTTTCGAGCGAACCTGGCGGCCAGCAGCGTTACCAGGTTGGCATGGGTCAAAGCTGAAAGGACCGCGTCCGGTGCCCCGCGATTGAAGTGACGGACCAGGGTCGGCACCGCCAGAGCAAAGCGCGACACACCAAGATCGACCAGATGGACGTTTGGGGAAAGGTCCACCAGGCATGGACCTTCAGCTCGACCGGCCAGAAAGGTGATCTCGATCTCACGCTCTACAAAGGCATTCGCAAGAAAGACCATGATCCGCTCGGCGCCGCCACCGCCGAAATCCGGCAGGACCATCGTGATCTTCTCTCCAGCCATACCGCTCTCCGCCCCAAGAAACTTGGGAAACAATGTCCGATCGCGGAGCCAACAGCCACCCTCAACCGTTCACGTTGTAAGGCAATACACGTCAAGACATTGCGCTACGCGAATGTTTTTATATCCTGAAGGTATTCTGCCAAGAGGTACACGGGCTTATGGCCAAGCAGGTTGCGGTCGCATTCCACGGCATCGGATCACCGGGACGCCAGCTGGAACCGGGCGAGGCGCGCTATTGGATCAGCCGCGACGGCTTTCTGCAGTTCCTCGACATGGTGGTGGAGCACGCTGATCCAAGCCGGATCCTCCTGACATTCGATGATGCCAATGAGTCGGATTATTCGATAGCGCTCCCCGCACTTCGGGAGCGCGGACTGACTGGTAGCTTCTTCATTATCACAGACCGACTTGGTCGCCCGGGGTCGCTCAGCATGTCGCAGCTTAGCGCCCTGTCCAAGGAAATGGAGGTCGGCAGCCATGGAATGGCCCATCTTGACTGGCGCAAGCAGCTTCCCGATCGCCTGGAAGCCGAGTTGATCGGCTCAAAGCAGATCCTGGAAGGCTGTATAGGGCGACAGGTGACAGCGGCCTCCATACCCTTCGGGCGCTACAATGCGCGGGTGCTTTCCGCCGCAGTTCGGGCGGGATATGCCCGCATCTTCTCTAGCGACGGAGGGACGAGCCAGGCGACTGACAGTCTGATTGGCAGAGCGAATATTAGAGCCGACGCAAGCTTGCGCGACTTTGCCGACTTGATCCGCGGTCGAGGCAGTTTTGGGGCAATAACCGTAAGGCGGCTGAAGGCGCTTCGGCGATGGTTCGTTTGATGGCGGGTTTGGCATCAGTTGGCATTACTGCCATACGCATCACGGACCGGTCACCCCACCCTTCCGCAACCCGCTAGACTTACACTCCCGCGCCCACAACCCGCGGCTTTCGCAGGCTGGCCGCGATGCAACCTTGAGTTGCTAAGCATCTGGAAACATGACCGAATTGTATCTTGTCCGTGACGGCTTGATGTAAAACCAGGGGAACCACACCCCACCCGTCCAGTTAACCGAAGCATGACGCGCCCCCGCGATCACCTCCAGGGTAATCGCACTAGGCGCCGTCTTACGGCACGGTCTGGAGCAAGCAGAATGATTGAAGGCAGCTTCGCTTTCACGCAAGAGATTGAAGCAATAGAAGAGTTTGTCCCTGCAGACGTTCTGAGCGACGTCATGCGCCGGGTCCCGATGTACGCCAGTCTGCGGTACCGGATGATGGATCAGGCTTTCATTCTGCTCGCCGCACCATTTGTGCTTCCCATACTCGCCCTGATTACCCTTTGGGTGAAGCTTGACGACCCAAGCTCGCCGGTCTTCTACAGCCAGACACGTTACGGAATGCACGGAAGACCGTTCCAGATCTTGAAAATCCGCACGATGGTGCCCGATGCGGACAAGATCAAGAAAACGCTTCTTTCGCAAAGTGAGGACAAGGGCGCCGGCTTCAAGCTGGACGAGGACCCTCGGGTAACCCGTCCTGGTCGCCACCTGCGCAAGCTCTATCTCGACGAACTGGCGCAGTTCTGGAACGTGTTCCGCGGCGACATGTCCATCGTAGGCCCAAGGGCGAACTCGTCCAATCCGGCGGAACTTCAACCGTGGCAGCGACTGCGACTGGTTGTGCGTCCCGGAGTTACGGGATCGTGGCAGATCATGCGGAACAAGCCCCGCAATTTTGATGAGCGTTGCAGAATAGACCTAGAATATCTGACGCGCAAATCAGTTTGGTACGACATGGGTATTCTGTTGCGGACTGCGTCGGTAGTATTCATTCGCCCAACGGGATGCTAATCAGTGCAACCGTCGTGGGCAGGAAATAACTCATGCGTGATAACCTACGAAGTACTCGGTTCCACTTAGTAAATTTGGCAGCGCCAGTTCAGATACCTAATCAAAACTACAAAGGTGGCCCGATTGAAAATTGCAATGATCGGAACTGGTTACGTCGGGCTTGTTTCCGGCATCTGCCTATCTGACTTTGGTCACTATGTTGTCTGTGTCGACAAGTCCGAAGCGAAGATTGCTCAGTTGATGGCGGGTGTCGTTCCAATCTACGAGTCCGGTCTCGAGGACATGCTCGCGAAGAACAGTGCAACAGGGCGTTTGTCTTTCACGACGCAGATCGCACAGGCCGTAGATGGTGCTGATGCCGTTTTTATCGCTGTTGGAACTCCATCACGCAGAGGGGACGGCCACGCTGATCTGAGCTTTGTCTATGCAGCAGCCGAGGAGGTGGCCAAGGCCTTGACGGGTTACACTGTCATAGTCACCAAGTCTACCGTACCGGTCGGCACGAACCGAAAAGTATCAGCCATCATTCGCCAGGCTCGGCCCAACGCCGAGTTCGATGTCGCCTCGAATCCCGAGTTTCTTCGTGAGGGAGCAGCGATCCAGGATTTCATGCGCCCTGACCGAGTGGTGGTCGGGGTGGAAACAGAACGGGCGAAAAGCATCATGGCGCAGATCTATCGCCCGTTGTTTCTTCGCGACTTTCCTATTGTGTACACAGGTCTCGAAAGCGCTGAGCTCATCAAGTATGCTGCAAACGCGTTCTTGGCAACCAAGATCAGCTTCATCAATGAGATTGCTGCACTTTGTGAACGCGTGGGTGCTGACGTGAAAGCTGTCGCAAAGGGGATTGGCCTTGATGGGAGGATTGGCGCCAAATTCCTTCACGCTGGGCCTGGCTATGGAGGTTCCTGCTTTCCCAAGGACACCGTGGCACTCGCTCGCATCGGACAAGAACATGCTGTTCCGCAGCGCATTACCGAAACTGTAATTTCTGTAAATGAAATCGTGAAACGTCGGATGTTCACTAAAGCCGTCGACCTTTGTGACGGGAATGTCGCTGGAACCAAGATAGTCGTCCTCGGCGTTACTTTTAAGCCCAACACTGACGACATGCGTGAGGCGCCATCATTGACGATCGTGCCAGCTCTGATTGGGGCTGGTGCAAAAATCCACATTGTAGACCCGCAGGGCAGGCGCGAGGGCGAGGCACTTCTGCCAGGTGCCGTGTGGGAGGAAGATGCATATTCTGCTGCGGCTGAAGCAGATCTTCTTATCGTCCTAACAGAGTGGAACGAGTTTCGCGCGCTTGATCTTGCCCGGATAGGGCGGTCGATGAGAACACCACGCATCGCTGACTTTCGAAACCTATATGATCAGCAAACGGCTCTTGATGCTGGCTTTGTTGCTTATGAGGGAGTGGGCCGTTGACTTGCATTACCCCGGATGACCGCCGTGTCTTGATTACTGGCACAGCTGGGTTCATAGGTTTTCATCTTGCGAAGCTGCTTCTGGCTCACGGCTTCCAGGTACACGGCTATGATGGGATGACCGACTACTATGACGTCAGTTTGAAGCTGCGCCGCCATGCCATACTGCTGCAGAACCCCAACTTTTCAGCTATACAAGGATTGCTTGAAGATCAAGCGCGTTTTAATTTCGTAGCTAATTCCTTTCGACCAGATGTGATTGTGCACTTAGCGGCTCAGGCTGGCGTTCGATACAGCCTGGAGAATCCTCGAGTCTACCTTGATTCAAACATAATCGGAACTTTCAACGTTATGGAAGCGGCGGGAAGGCTTAAAGTGCAACACCTACTTATGGCTTCGACTTCATCTGTGTATGGCGGCAATACAGATATGCCCTTTAACGAGATGGATAAAGCGGACACACAGCTGTCGATTTACGCTGCGACAAAGAAAGCAAACGAAAGCATGGCGCATGCGTACGCTCACCTGTTGAACCTTCCAACCACTATGTTTCGCTTCTTCACGGTGTATGGACCATGGGGGCGACCAGATCTCTCACTCTTTAAGTTCGTGAGATCAATTTTAGAAGGCCAGCCAATTGACGTCTACAACCACGGCCACATGTATCGTGATTTTACCTACGTAGACGATTTGGTTCGCGCCATCCACCTTCTGATTGACGCAGTGCCAGTACGCCCTGCTAATGGGGAGGTATCGCTCGGCGACAGCCTTTCACCTGTCGCACCTTTTCGCATAATTAACATCGGGAACTCCGAAAAGGTTCGACTTCTGGATTTCATAGACGCGATTGAAGACTGCTTAGGACGGAAGGCAGTACGCAATTACATGCCAATGCAGGCGGGTGACGTCCCAGCCACTTGGGCGGACGCGAGCCTTCTGGAAAAGTTGACTGGCTACCGCCCGCAAACCGGTTTCCGTGAAGGAATTTCGCATTTCGTTGACTGGATACAAGAGTACGACCGGGCGAAACTCCCTTGATCAACGTGTACCATTACGCTTGTTGACCTTCGACCATCTTTCAGGGCTATGGGTGCCTCGGTTCGGGTGCATGGTCCGGTCGTTTCTGTTGGTATTCGGTGAGTGGAAGCATCAAGGCGAGGTCAGGTCCGCAGAGCTGGATGCATTCTAACGTGTCACAAGGGCTGGAGTTGTGTTCGGTCGCGAAGGTTCCGAGCGGACAAAAGGGATATCCGTGCCCAACGTTACCTGGCACCAAACGCATCTTGGCTTGGTCAAATAACTCCGCCCAACCAGTAAAATGTACTCAGTCTAAAGCTTTGAGATTTTCCAAACGGACTCCGTTGAGTTTAGGAACCAAATTGCCCTTTGTCGCGTTCAAAACCGCTCACCCCACATCGCGGAGACTGCCTTGACGGAAAAACAGATTGGCACCGTCATAATCCCGGCGGCCGGAAAGGGCACCCGGCTTTTGCCCGCGACCAAAGTCACCGCCAAGGAACTGCTACCAGTATACGATCGCGTGGTACTGGATTTTGCCATCGACGAAGCGGTCGGCATGGGGGCGCGGCGGATCGTCGTCGTGATCAGCCCCGAAAAGACTTCAATCAAGAACTACCTCTTCGGTCAGAATGCACTCTGCGGGCGAGACACCATGGGCAGGACAGGTCCTGAACTGGTCTTCGTGTGTCAGGATCAGCCGTTGGGCCTTGGCCACGCTGTTCTCTGCTCCAAGGACGTCACCCTGCCTGGTCCTGTCGCTGTTTTGTTGCCGGATGACTTGATATTCGGTTCCAACTGTCTGCATGAAATGGCTGCGAACTATTTCGGTGGAAACATGGTAGCCGCAATGCAGGTCCGGCCGGAAGAGGCGTCTCACTACGGGATCTTCCACATTCGCGGTCCACAGAAGGGCAACTGCTTTCCCGCGTCGGGAATGGTGGAGAAGCCTGCACCAGGCAACGCGCCTTCATCGATGGCCGCTGTAGGACGCTATATCCTTGCTCCAGAAATCTTTGATGCCTTGGAACGTACCGTCCCCGGAAAGGGTGGCGAGGTGCAGTTAACGGACGCGATTACCTCATTGTCTGAAACCAGCCCGATTGTGGCGTTCAAGTTCAGCGGCACCCGCCATGACTGTGGCAACCACGATGGTCTGCTTGCTGCGTCTGTCGCCCGAAAAAGCTATCGTGCGGCGGGAATTTGCTCCGGGGTGGCGGCACAGAGATGCTGACGAGGTGCTGCTGTATAGCCCCCAGATTCGGGGTGGCCGAGCTCTACTTTAGCGGTCTTATCCAGGATTTAGCTAACAGCAGGGCGTCAACTTGGCGAGCGATCTTTGAAAATGGCAACGAAGCCGGTTGGCAGCACAACGGTCCGGTGGCAACCCATGCATCGGAACAGTTGTCCGTTAGCTCTTTGCTGAACCGACCTTCACCTTTGACGCATACCGGTCGACTAGAAAGCTGGTCGCTCCATGGATGATGGCTGAGGCGAAGATGGTATAGGCGACGAGTGCCCATAGCTGGTCTTCGTTCACGAACTCTACGTGACCGGTGGCATAGCCAAGGTAGTAGATCGACCCGATACCACGCACGCCAAAGAAGCCGACGATAAGCCGGTCCCTCGGTGATGGCCTGATGACCAGAAGGAGGCCGAACCCGATTAGCGTATGATTCCAGTCAAGTACCGGCCAGAGGGCCGGCAGTATGCTGCCGAGCAAGACCAGGAGGATCGCAGTCAACGCATGTTCCACGGCCTCGCTGAAGTCGTGAAGCCGCTTGTGAAAATGGTGCTTCTCCTGGACACGACGACACACCAGCCCTGCGGTAAATGCGCCAATGAAGCCGTAGCCCTCTGCAAGCTCAACGAGCCCATAGCACAGCAACACGGCACCAAGGGCGACGACACCCGGACCGCTTTTGTCGATCGCACTGCTGCCCCATGCAGAAAAAAGCATGCGCCCAAATATCCAGCCGACCAGCGCACCCAATGCCGCCCCGACAGTGATCCGGTAGAGCAAATCGCGCATCACCCAGTCCAGCAGCCAAACAGACGGATCGCTTCCCTGAGCAGCTATGATCAGGCCAAGGTAGACGAATGGAAACGCAAGGCCGTCATTCAGACCGGCTTCGGCCGTCAGGGTGAAGCGGACCGGATGCTCGCCACCTTCGAGCGGGGGGCCGACCTGCACATCGCCCGCCAGCACCGGATCGGTCGGGGACAGGGACGCACCGAGAAGCACTGCACCTGCAACGGTCATTCCAGCCAGAGCCCACCCCAGAATCGCCACAGCGGCAATCGTCAGCGGCATGGCGATCAACAGAAGATGTACGGTCGGCCTCCATCGGCTCCAACTGTTGATCCTGTCGATCCGCAAGCCGGTGGCGAAGAGGACGACGATCACCACGATCTCGCTGATCGTCTCCCAGAAGCGGGGCGAAACGGTGGGGTCTAGGGCAGCCGGCATGCCGGGCACAAAGGTGAAGGCCAACAAACCGAGGATCATCAGGATCGCGGACGATGACGTAAATCGCAGAAAGTAGATACGCGGCAGAAGATACGCAATGAACACCGCCGCGCCCAACGCCGCCATGAGCACATGGATTGGAGAAAAACCAAAGAAGGTCTCGGCATCTGACATGGCTTGCTCGTTCTTGGATCAGGCGAGCGAACGATGACACACCGTTCGACATTGAAGCAGCGGTATGCCGCTGATCACTGCGACACAACCGAAGAACGGGCGGAAGGAACAATTAAGGGGAAGAGCCCTCTTGCGAGTTCCGTGTTCTCGCGGCTGATCAGGAGAGCCGTTGCGGAGTAACGGATCAACCCAGCCGCGGCCCCATTTAGGTCGTCAGGGCGGCATCCGCTGCGGCGAGGCCATGCTGGTCCTGCGTGTGGAAATCCAGCAAAAAGCGCGTTCCCGGGTTGGCGTCTTCCCACTCGGGTGTGCCGCCGACCTGTTGGCCGAGAACGCCAATCAGCTTCATGCCCAGGCTTTTACTGTTTGGGGTTTCCGTACCCTTTGGAAGGCCATTCCCGTTGTCCCAGACCGTCAACCTCAGGCGCTTGGGCCCACTGAGAAGAATAGTGAGGTGCACAGTGCCCTCGCGACCATTGTAGGCATACTTGAAGGCGTTTGTGACCAGCTCGTTTACAATCAGAGCCAACGGCACGGCCTGATCGGTTGCCAGCATGACCGGGGTCACATCCCATCTAAGAGTATGGCCGGGGATGGCAGACGCTCGGATCTGATTGCATACCTCGTCCATGAACGCGACCAGGTTGACCGCTTGCACCTCGTCTGCGCGCCACAGCCGATCATGAAGTTGTGCTATAGTCATGACGCGAGTGCAGGCGGCGTCGAGGGCCTGCCGCAGGGCCGGGTCGGTTGCTGCGCGCATTTGCATGTTCAGAAGGCCCGCAACCATCGCAAGGCTGTTCTTGACCCGGTGGCTGATCTCGCGCTTCAGCATTTCCTGAAGGGCGACAGCCTTCTGCGCCTGCGCTTCACTAGCCCTCAACGCTTCTTCAACCTGTTGACGTTCTATCGCGCCACCGAGCAGGTTGGCCAACCCTTGCAGAAATGTCTGGTCTGCTTCCGTAAACCGCCCCTCGGTCGGGCTGTCGACTTCCAGCACTCCAAAGCGCACGCCGTCCCTCTGGATAAGCACGTTCAATGCCCGCTTGATACCGTGCTCTGCGAGCAGGGCGGGCGTCCGAAATCGTGTTTCGTCGGCCAGATGGGGAGATGACTGGCTCGCCGGTCTGGAATGCGTACCCCGTGGGGCTTGCACTATCTGTGCTCATTCGGGCGTGGCCAACCACACCGGGCTTCCAGCCGACCCCGGACCGCACGATAAACTGATCTTCGTCTGGCAGGAACTCCATGATCTTGCAGAATGAAGAGTGCCGTCCCAGGGCGCAGACCCGCGTTGCCTCCTGAAGCATTGCTGCAGTGTCGTGGGTTCTGAGCGCGAACCGCCCGAAATCTACGGTAAGCTGTTGTTGCCGGAGGCGGTAGGCCAACTCCTCGGCAGGACCACCACCTTCCTCCGGTGCAATGCCTGGACGGCTCGAGTCTTCGTCGACCATGCGCTGCACTCCTGTAATTGGCCCGACCGGCATGTGATCCTGCCGCGCCTGACGCGAGGTGGAGACGAGCAGAAAGACCGAATTGGCCCGCCTGCCCCATGCGGCAGCAGCAACGACCCAGAACAAGCCGGAACTGCCAAGGCAGTACTGTCGCCGCTCCCGCCATGAGATGCAAGCTGCGGCCCCTGGTGCCTAGGAAGGGGACATTCGGAGACCTTAAAATCTATCGTGACCCCGTGACCCTTGCTCAGCCATCAACCCGAACAGGACTCCGTTTCGCTGGAATAATCTCTGGCCCGCGGCACCCAAAAGTGTTGTCCCGGAAGTTAGGTCTAAGCCCTGTAGACCAACGCTCTGCGTGGGACCGGATGTTCTGGGTGCAGGCGCGGAGCGAGGTGCGCGGGCGAATCTCGATCGCCTGCGCGGGCTAGGGTGAAGGTTACATGGATAGTTCTGCAATATATTCCCCTCCCGGGGGCCGGCAAGGGCGCGACCAGGGAAGCAGAGATTTGGTTAAATCGCTGTTTTAACTTGCATATTCGGCGTGCCGGCTGTGAGGCAGGCGGGCCGGGAAACCAAGGGGCGGGGCAAAATCACGTCCGATAGAAAAAAACCCCCGCGTGGCTCCCATCACCGGTCCCTACAAATAGGGACTGCAGGACTTATAAGGCCCCCATTGCCTCCTAATCATCGCCCACAGTCACATGATGCTTAACGCGATGTTGGCGTACTTCCAAAACAGGGAACCCCAACCTAGCTATTGTCCTGCTCCCCCAACTTGGTGAGCGCCTCCCTGACCGCGACCAAGCACGGGACGCCGTCGACAGAGTGCCTGTGCTTCGCTTCGTTCAAAACGCAGAGCGGCATGTCCATCAGCGCCTCCCAACCCGCTTCACCTCCCCCCAAAGCTTCAGCGAACGCCTTCTCAATGTTGCTTTCCTTCTTAGCCTTCGCTTCCTGCGGGCTGGGGGACGATCCCCTCCTGCCGAAGGGCTCGATCTTCCCCGGCGCCTGTTTCTCTTCAGAGTTCTTTCTCGTTTTGGCGGAAGTATTCATCCTCCCTTTCCGACGCAAAACTTCCGCCCTCGGCGACGCGATACTTCCGGTCAGAAGCGGAATTTCATAGAGGTTGGAGCCGTTGGGCCCCATCCCGATGAGGGTCCGAATATACCCGGCCTTCTCGAGCACCCGAAGGCAGCTGCGCACCTGACGCGTCGATATGCCCAGAGCCGTTGCGAGGGTAAGGACGCTCGGGTAGCAAAGGCCCGTCTCGAGGTTGTAGTGGTCGAGCAGCCGAGCAAAGATGACGGCCACGCCAGGCTTGATCCCCTTTGCGAGCAAGACACTCTGAAACGCTTTCCACTTCGCCAACATCACCGGACCTCCTTCGCGCTGCAGGCCTTGATCCAGGCATGGATGTCCTTGACCCGGTAGCGGACCAAGCGGCCGACGCGCACAACGCGCGGCCCCTCACCCCGCATCGTCGCCAGTTCAAGGTACCGCTTGGTGACGCCAAAGCGCTCCTCGACCTCCTGGCGGGTCATCAACCGGTCGTTATCATGGTGTTTCATTGTGTTTCTCCCACATGCTTTCGCTGTCGGGGAGAGTCGTTCCGGCCGAAGCCACTTAAAATTGCGCGAGGATCAGATACCCAAGCTAATCGATTTAGAGCACTGATTTTTCAATGAATTTTTCCTTAATCTCCATGCGACTAATGCGCTGAGCGTCTTTGACACGCCCAGAATACCTTACCACTGCAAGCTTGGCGTCTTTCCAAGCTCTCTTCGCGGCGGCTTCGGAAAGCCTGAAGTATTCTACCATCAACGCGACCGCATCCTCTGCTGTCATAATTTTACCTGTGGCGTAGATTTTAGCGTCCAGCTTCTCGATCCAGCGGCGGGCTTGAGATGTGGCTTTGCCCGTCGGCGACGTTTCCGGGAACCAGCTTTCGGGCAGGTCGCGTGTCAGGATGTACCAGTACTTCGCGTCGGAACTGGTTGCATAACTCTCCGTCGGCAGGAATCGGATGTCTGCAGCGTCTCTCTTCTTAAAAGCAAGTATTCGACCTTCCAAGATACCCTGATCAACGGTCGCGTAAAGTTTGGCCTCAAGCTCTTGCAAGCCGAGTTGGAATTCATACCAGGCTCCACTGAGCCGCCTGCGGTAGTACCAGTTAGCAGGATCGCCGTCTCCGGGAGGGACGCGCACGGACAGCTCTCTCCCAAGGTCTTCATCAGTAAATGACACCTGTCGCTGCATCTTTGCGTGCTTGGGCAAGCACATTTGAAAAACCAGCTTGAGTTGACCAAGTATAGTTGGCCGTTGACCATTTTGGTCCCGCCAAAGGTTCTCGGCGAGCATTTTGATGCTGGGCGGGCCTTCACGCCACAACACTGCGTGCCCATCTACTATGTCCCGGCGGACATCGCGAAGGGTCAGTTTCTCGAGGTTCTTGGTGTAGACAGAATCATTCGGCGAGCGAGGCCCAAGGCTTTCGACATGACCGCTCATGGCCAGGACCTCTGACAGGAGTGCCAACGGCGGAACCGACTGCTCTTCCGCCAATTGTGCAGTGCCAGCCAAAATGCTCTCAAGTGCCTCGTGCGTCGGCTTGGTCTCAAGGTGCGGGGAAACGGTGGTCTCTGATCGGCGGGGATCCGTCCATTCAATCGTGACAAGCCCGCTTTCCGCCATGCCAGATCACCTCTTGTCTATGCCCACCCGTGCTTGCCTAGGCTAACGCAAAGCTCCTCGCAATTTAAGCTCATCAATCACAGTCTGCATCGACGGCCGCAGCGCCTCCAGCGAAGGCTTTGTGTAGCGTTGCCCTGTGATGGACAGAGGCGTGTGGTTCAGCAGCCGCCCAACCACCTCTTCCAAAACGCCAGCCTCCATCGCGACCGTGGCAAAAGTCCTGCGGTGTGCATGCGGGCTCCAGCGTAGCCGTACGGGACGACCAATGTAGCCGGCTTCCGACTTCTCCGAAGGAAACACCCATTGCTTGCTGAGACCTCGCACAGGCTCAAGGATTTCGAGGTGGCGAGGCACGATCGGAAGATCGAAAGCTCGCCCGTTCTTGGTCATTGGCAAATGGATTCGGTCGGCATGCACGTTCTTCCATTCGAGCGTGAAGGCCTCTGACTTGCGCAGTCCAGTGGCAAGGATGAACTCGTAGAAGACCTGATGGATAGGGTTCGGCAGCTTGTCGATCACCCCGCGCCACGCCTTTAAATCGTCGATGATCTCGCCGTTTGGTGTTTCGTCGTACCACTCGATCGCCAAGGTTGGGCATTCGGGAAGGTCGGTCGTGCGGCGCGCGTGGTTCCACACCGTGCGGAAGTACTTGAGCAGGTGGTTGGCCCCGGACGGCGTTGCCGCCAGCTTCTTGTGGCGTTCGACCACCATTCCCTTGCTGATCTCCGGCAGCGGCAGTCGGAGCCAGTCCTTGAGATGCATCTCGAACTGCTGCTGCACCGACTGGCGGTGGGTCTCGGACCTCAGCTTCGGCCGAGCAAGATAACTCTCCATCGCACTAGCCAGTGTCGGTGCGCCCACCTGGATCGACTTGCCGGCGCCGCGGCCCCAGGCCAGCGAGAAGCCGAGCGCGGTCTGCCGGGCAGTTTGCGCGGTGATCATCGGGTAGCGTCCGATCAGGACACGGCGTGTTTGACCGCCGACGTCCTTCTGGAAATACCAGCTCTTTGAGGCCTTACCGACGAAGAGGACAAGCCCCCGGATTTCGCTATCCCAGTGCTTGTCCGTGCCCTCCTTGGCGAAGGTCAATTTGCCCACGTAGGTCTCGTTCAGCTTTGGCATTTTGTCGGTCTTTTGTAGGAAACTACACGATACTGCATGCCATACGACGATACGAGACGCGAGTGATTATTTCGCTAGATGAAAGCCTTAGACATCAGGCGATACTGCGCGATACTCGAGAACCTTGCTTGGAAGGCTAAGGTCTTACCATTACACAACGCCCGCGCTGCCTTTGGTGAGTATTCGGACGCGCTCCGTTCGTCAAGTTGGTATGCAGGCGACCATAGGCGCCGTACCGCCAAACGGTCCGCTAGAGTTCTGGGAGGGGCGGAAAGCAGACGGTCAGCGCGGCGTGTCGCGAACCTGCTGTTCGGTGGTCATAGACGTTGTAGCCGGGTCGACCCGGCCACTGTGATCGGTGGCCGCGTTGTCCTCAGGATGAGCGCAATATCACCAGGTTTTCTTCGACCGCCGCGGCGACCTCGGTGTAGTGCTGTGTCCGCCGGGCGGGATCGCCACCCGACCGGATGATGATCAGTTCGGTCTCCTCAACCA